>WNFJ01322132.1_pt1 | contig 46539 bp, 55 predicted proteins | sample 5400461 | NCBI WGS metagenome assembly WNFJ01 (sample SAMN13153349, study PRJNA577476) | soil metagenome | isolation source: 115 cm saprolite on Douglas fir-dominated hillslope | place: USA:California | collected 2013-09-17
TGGCTCTCCCCGAACGCCGATCATCTCGCCCCACTTTCCTCTCTCCACCTGACGAGAGCCGCAGACTTTCCGTCTCGGGGGAGGGTAGGCCAGTGAGCATGCTCGAGCTCCGGGGCGTCACCGCGGGCTACGGCCACTTCACCGCCCTGTGGGACGTGGACCTCCGCGTCGACCCCGGCGAGGCGGTCGCCGTCGTCGGACCGAACGGCGCGGGCAAGACGACCCTGATGCGCGTGATCTCGGGGCTCGTCCCGCCGCGCGCGGGCGAGCTCGTCTTCGAGGGCCGCTCGCTCGCGGGGCGGAAGGCGCACGAGATCGTCGCCCGCGGCATCGCCCACGTCCCCGAAGGCCGGCGCATCTTCCCGCTGCTCACCGTGGCGGACAACCTCAAGATGGGCGCCTTCCAGGCGAGCGCGCGCAAGCTGTTCGCCGAGAGCCTCGAGCGCGTCCACACGCTCTTCCCCGCCCTCGCCGAGCGGCAGCGGCAGCGCGCGGGAAGCCTCTCGGGCGGCGAGCAGCAGATGCTCGCGATCGGCCGCGCGCTCATGTCGCGGCCCAAGCTGATCCTCCTCGACGAGCCCTCGATGGGGCTGGCGCCGGTGCTGGTGCTCCGTCTCTTCGACCTCATCCGCCGCGTGCGCGAGGAGGGCTACACGATCCTCGTCGTCGAGCAGAACGTCCGTCAGGTGCTGAAACTCGTGGACCGCGCCTACCTGCTCGAGGTCGGGCGGATCCGCATGGAAGGGCGCGCCGCCGAGCTCGCCGAGCAGGACTTCGTGCGGAAAGCGTACGTGGGACTGTGATCGACCCGATCTTCCTCCTCGAGGCGGCGGTCAACGGGATCCTGCTGGGCGGCGTCCTCGCGCTCCTCGCGCTCGGCCTGAACCTGATCTTCGGCGTCATCGACATCGTCTGGATCGCGTACGTGGACCTCGTGATGGTCTGCATGTACCTCGTCTACTTCCTGGTCATGGTCTACGGCTGGCCTCTCTGGCTCGCCGGCGTGGCCTCGGTCGCGCTGGGGGCGCTGCTCGGGCTCGGTGTCCACCTCCTGATCATCACGCCGATCCTCGGGAGCGCCCCCGTCAACCAGCTCCTCGCGACGGGCGGGCTCCTCTTCTTCCTCCAGTCCTTCGCGACCTTCCTCTGGACGACCGACCACCGGACCGTCCGCCTGGCGCTCCCCATCCTCGAGATCGGCGGCATGTTCTTCTCGTTCGCGCGCCTGATCGCCTTCGCGATCTCGCTCGTCGCGATGATCGGCCTCTGGATCTTCCTGCGCCGGACCTACATCGGCACCGCGATCCGCGCGGTCTCGCAAGACCGCGAGGCGATGGCGCTGATGGGCGCCGACCCGCAGCGCGTCTACTTCGTCACCTCGGCCGTCGGCGGCGCGATGGCGGGGCTCGCGGGCGCGCTGCTCATCATCCAGTACTCGGTCCACCCGTTCTTCGGCGCCGCGTTCGGGCCGCTCACGTTCATGATCTGCGTGCTCGGCGGCCTCGGGAACATGGTCGGCGCCTTCTTCGCCTCGTTCATCATGAGCGAGATCATCTCGATCGGCGGCGTCGTGATCTCGACCGAGATGGGCTACGTGATCGCCTTCGTCGTCTTCATCGTGATGATGTTCGCGCGGCCGGGCGGCATCCTGGCGAGGCGCGGATGAGCCTCGGGCGCGCCGCCGGCGCGGCGCTGCTCGCCCTCCTCGCGCTCGGGCCGTTCCTGCCGATGGCCGGCATGCGCCAGTACGTCCTCCACGTCATGATCCAGATCCTCATCTGGTCCTTCATCGGTGGGGCGTGGTCGCTGATGGGCCGGTTCGGCCTGGTCTCGCTCGGCCACGGCGCGTTCCTCGGCCTCGGCGCCTACACGAGCACGCTCCTCTGGAACTTCTACGGCCTCACGCCGTGGATCGGCGGCGTGGTCGCCGCGGCGCTCACGACCGTCGCGGCGCTGGTCGTCGCCTATCCGTGCTCGCGCTTCCAGGTCGTCGGCCACTACTTCGCCCTCGTCACGCTCGCCGTCGGCGAAGTCGTGCGCCTCCTGATCATCGCCGAGCGGAACTGGACCGGCGGCTCCCTCGGCCTCTCGCTCACGGCCGCCGCCGGCGACAGCCTCGTCGCCATGCAGTTCGCGGACAAGCGCGTGTTCTACTACGCCGCGCTGGTCCTCTGGCTCGCGGGGCTCTGGGTCTGGCACCGCGTGGACCGCTCGATGGCCCGCTCGGCGATGGAGGCGATCGGCGAGGACGAGACGGCCGCGGCCTCGGTCGGCATCCACGTGACGCGCTTCAAGGTGGGGATCACGATGCTCTCGGCGGCGCTCACGGCGGTCGGCGGCGTGGCGTACGCCCAGTACATCTCGTACGTGAACCCGGACACGCTCGCCGGCATCGGCGTCTCGCTCCGAATCGTCTTCGCCGTCGTCCTCGGCGGGATGTACTCGCTGCTGGGCGCGACCGTGGGCACGGCGCTGACGATCGCGCTGTCCGAGTACCTGCGCATCCTCTTCGGACTCAGGTTCATCGGGATGGCCGAGACGATCTACGGGCTCCTCCTGATCGTCTTCATCATCTTCCTGCCGGCGGGCATCTACGGCTCGCTCCGCGACCTCGTCGCGCGCGTGCGCGGCGGTGGTATTGTAGCGGGGTCCGCGAGATCCGCGTGAACCATGGGTGGTCCGAGATCGATGGCTGACAAGGCGCCTTCCCAGCAAGCGCAACAGCTCGCCTCGCAGGTCGAGCGCGACGGCGGGCGCGTGCTCGCGGTGTACCAGGAGCCCGTCGGCGATCACTGGCAGGTCTTCTGTCTCCTGCCCCGCGAGCGCTGCGAGGCGAGCCCCTACCAGCGCGACCTCTCGCCCACCCACGTGAAGCGCCTGACCGAGACCGTGAAGCGGCTCGATCGCTTCGTGGACCCGATCGTGGCGGTGTCGCCGAAGCCCGGCGTCTACTGGACGCCGAACGGCAACCACCGCCGCGCGGTGCTCGACAAGCTCAAGGCCGACCTCGTGCCGGCGATCCTCGTCGTCGAGCGCGAGATGCTCTTCGAGGTCCTCCCGCTGAACGTCGAGAAGGCGCACAACCTCAAGGAGAAGTCGCTCGAGGTCATCCGCATGTACCGGGCGCTCGTCCGCGACGAGCCCGACACCGGCGAGGACGCGTGGGCGGCGCAGTTCGAGTCGCCGCACTTCATCACGCTCGGCCTCCTCTACGACGAGAACAAGCGCTTCGCGGGCGGCGCCTTCGCGCCGATCCTCCGGCGCGTGGACAAGTTCCTGAAGCTCACCCTGCCGAAGGGCCTCGAGGAGCGGAAGGAGCGCGCGGACCTGGTCCGCGCCGCCGACGAGGCCCTCGGCGAGGTCGTCCAGAAGATCAAGAAGCGCGGGATCAACCATCCCTACGTGAAGAACTACGTGCTCGCGCGCACGACGCCGCTCACACGCGCGCGTAAGACGCTCCCGCCCTTCGACCAGACGTTCCGGAAGCTCCGCGAGAACCTGAAGGCGTTCGACGTGGCGCAGGTCCGCTACGCCGACATCCAGCGCTCGGCGATCATGGGAGCGCCGCAGGGCGATTGAGCGCGTCTCCGATGACGCTCCAGGATCAGGTCGCCATCGTGACGGGCGGCACGGGCGCCCTCGGCCAGGCGGTGACGCTGCGCTTGCTCGGCGAGGGCGCGGCGGTCGCGATCCCCTACGCGGTCGAGAAGGAGCGCGAGCGCCTCCTCGAGCGCGTGGCCCCGGCGGACCGCGGGCGCCTCGTCACCGAGGCCGTGGACGTCTCGAGCCTCACCGCCATGACCGCCTTCGCCGACGGCGTCGCCGCCAAGCGGGGGAAGATCGACGTCCTGGTCGCCGGCGTGGGCGGCTTCGCGGGCGGCGGCCTCGTCGAGACCGACGAGGCGACGTGGCGGCGGATGCTCGACCTGAACCTCACGAGCGCGTTTGCGACCGCGCGCGCCGTCGTGCCGCACATGCTGCGGGCGGGCTACGGTCGCGTCGTCGTCATCGCCTCGCGCGCCGTCGTCCCGCCGCAGGGCGGCTTCATCGCCTACACGGTCGCGAAGGCCGGGGCCATCGCCTTCGTGCAGGCGCTCGCCCAGGAGACGCGGTCCCGCGGCGTGACCGTCAACGCGGTGCTCCCGAGCACCATGGACACACCGGCGAACCGCGCGGCGATGCCCGACAGCGACCGGAAGGGCTGGGTGCCCGTAGAGGCTGTCGCCGACGCGATCGCGATGCTGGTCAGGCCCGCGGCGGCGTACATCACCGGCACGCTCCTCGCCATCTGACGCTTCCCCAGATATCCGGAATCTAAGGCGTTTCCCGCGCGGCCTGTAAACGATCCGATACCCCTCCGCGTCCCACCCGCCAAGCAGCACACATTCGACCCTGGAGGGGACAGCGATGAAGGTGCTCAAGGTGGTCGCGATCGGCGGGACCCTCGTGGCGCTGAGCTTCGGCGGCGCGTGGGCCCAGGACGTCAGGCGGGACGTCCAGGACATCCGCGAGGACCGCCAGGACATCCGGAAGGACGCGAAGGATCTCAACCAGGACCGGCGCGACCTGCGCCAGGATTACCGGGAGCTCTCGAGGGACCGCAGGGCCGGCGACAAGGACGCCGTCGCGCGGGACCTCAAGGACATCCGGCAGGATCGCCAGGACATCCGGAAGGACGCGAAGGACCTGAACCAAGACCGGCGCGACCTGCGCCAGGACCGCCGGGATCTCGCGAAGGACCGGGACATCAAGCGGGACCCGCGTGACCTCCGCAAGGGCAAGGGCGACAAGGCCACGGGGCTCGATCGCGCGGATCAGGCCGCCGGCGAGCACGGCGCACAGGGCCGCGAGATGGCCCGGGAGAAGCAGGACCGCAAGCGGGACATCGGGCAGGACCGGCGCGACCTGCGCCAGGACCGCCGCGAGCTCTACCAGGACGCAAGGCCGGCGACTAGGACGCGGTGAAGAAGAACCTGAGGGACGCGGTGTCGACGGCGTGGACCGGGGGCGGGGGAGGCCTGATTCCCCCGCCCCTTGCGGTGTCGGAGTCAGGAGTGGGAATGTGGGGACAAGGACCCTTGGCGTGTGGAGCCCACCGATGAGGCGCTGTGCCGGCGCGTGGCCGATCGGGACGAGGAGGCGTTCAATCTCCTCGTCGCGCGGTACCAGGAACGCTCGTACCGGCTCGCATGGTCGATCCTCCGGAACGCCGACGACGCGCGCGACCTCTCGCAAGAGGCGCTCATCCGGCTCTACCAGTCCGCTGGGAGCTTCGGCGGTCGTTCGAAGTTCTCGACCTGGTTCTACCGGATCCTCGTCAACCTCTGCCTGGACCATCGCCGGAAGAACCGGGGCTGGCGCCTGTGGCTGCGCGACGAGCCGGATCCGGAGTCGGGCGAGGCGCTCCTGGACCGCCAGCCGTCCCCGGTCACGGACCCCCTGGACGCCCTCGGTCGGGAGCGGACGTTGAGCACGCTGTGGGCGGCGGTCGACCGGCTCGCGCCCCAGCAGCGCGCGGCGGTCATCTTACAAGTGCAGGAGGAGCTGCCGACCGCCGAGATCGCGATGGTGCTGAAGTGCTCGGAAGCGACGGTGCGCGTGCACATCCACCGCGCGCTGCAGACGCTCAGGAAGACGATGGGGACGAGCTGAGATGGCCAGGCATCCCGAGAGCGAGCTGGTGCCGTATGTGCGGGGCGAGCTCACGCCCCAGGAGCGCGAGCGCGTCGCGCGGCACCTCGAGGACTGCCCCGACTGCCGCCAGGACGCCGACGGCCTGCGCGATCTCCTGGCGAAGCTCTCGCGCTCCGTGCCCGTCCCGCCCGCGGTCAACTGGGGCGGCTACCGCGCGGAGCTCCGCGAGAAGCTCACGGCGCGGAGCGCGCGGCGCCGGGTGTGGTGGAGCCGGCCGCTGCCGCTCGTGCTCTCGGCGAGCCTCGCCGGCGTCGTCCTCGTCCTCGCCCTCTGGAGCGGATGGCAGTCGCCGAGCGGCGTGGAGCCCATGACGCCCGAGGAGGCCGTCATCGGCCGCCGACTCGGGCTCCTCCAGCAGTACCCGGTGGTCGAGCGGCTCGACCTCCTCGAGGAATTCGACGTGATCCAGCACCTCGACCAGCTCGCGGGGACACGGGAGGGCTAGCGTTGATACGCTCGCGGCTGGCCGCCGCGCTCGTCGCCGCGCTCGCGCTGGTAGCCGTCGCCGGCGCGCGTGCGGCCGACCGCGATCCTGCGCCCGACGCGCGGATGCTGCTCGACCTGGATCTCCTGCGCGAGGCCGACCTCGCGCGCGACGGCAGTCTCCTGACGCGCATGGAGCTTCTCGAGCGCATGCGGCTCCTCGAGTCGCTCCCCGTGCTCGAGTCGCAGGGGGAGCCGGCGCGCGCCATCCCGACCAGGGAGGTGAAGTGACATGAAGGCCCGCGTGCTCGCGGGGCTCCTCGTCCTCCTCGCGATCGTCCTCGGCGCGATCCTGGAGGTCGCGTGGGGCCAGACGCCCCAGATCGAGGGGCTCGACCGGCTCACGCCCGAGGAGCGTGCGATCGCCGAGCGGAACCTCGAGCGGTGGCAGCGGATGACGCCCGAGCAGCGCGCGCGCGCGCTGGAGAACTATCGCCGCTGGAAGTCCATGACGCCGGAGGAGCGCCAGGCCGCGCGGCAGAACTATCAGCGGTTCCGCCAGCTCCCGCCCGAGGAGAAGGCGCGGATCCTGAGGGACCTCCAGCACTGGAACGAGCTGCCTGAGGCGCGGCGGCAGGAGCTCCAGAAGGCGCACGAGCGCTTCCAGAACCTGCCGCCCGAGCGGCGCGAGCGTATCCTGGAGCGGTACCGCCGGTGGGAGGCGATGCCGCCCGCCGAGCGCGAGCGTGTCATGAAGAACTACGAGCGCTGGCAGCAGATGACGCCCGAGCAGCGCGCCCAGGCGCGTGAGCGCTGGCGCAAGATCCCGCCCGAGGAGCGCGAGCGCCTCCGCGAGCAGTGGAAGAGCGCCACGCCCGAGGAGCGGGAGCGGCTCCGGCAGCAGTACGGCGGCCAGCGCCCGCCGCGCGGCCAGGAGCGTTCGCGGTGAAGCGGCTCGCCGTCGCGCTCCTGGCGGCGGGCGCCCTCGCGGGCTGTGGCGCGTCCGTCGGGGGCGTCGCCGCCGGCGAGGGCGCGGCGCCGGCGACGACGGGGCGATCCTCCACCTCCTCCACCGCCTCACCTTCGGCCCGCGGCCCGGCGACGTCGAGCGGGTCCGCGCCGTCGGCGCTCCCGCCTGGATCGAGCGGCAGCTCCGTGCCGACACGATCGAGGACGCCGCCACCGAGCGGGCCCTCGCCGAGCTCGCCTCGCTCAGGATGTCCATTCCCGAGGCGCTCCGCCAGTACCCGCGGCCCGACCGAGAACTCCGCGAGAAGCTCCAGAGCGGCCGGCTGACGCGCCAGGAAATGATGGAGATGTACCCGCCGGAGCGGCGGCCGTTCCGGATCACCGCGGAGCTCCAGGCGGCGAAGACGCTGCGGGCCGTGACGAGCGAGCGCCAGCTCCAGGAAGTGATGGTGGACTTCTGGTTCAACCACTTCAACGTCTTCGCGGGCAAGGGCGACGTGCGCTGGTACGTGTCCGCGTACGAGCGCGAGGCGATCCGGCCCCACGCGCTCGGGAAGTTCAAGGACCTCGTGAGCGCCACCGCGCGCCACCCCGCGATGCTCTTCTACCTCGACAACTGGCTCAGCGCACGCGAGGACTTCGCCGTGGCCGAGGGGCCCGGCCGCGGCCGCCGGGCCGGGCTCAACGAGAACTACGCACGCGAGCTGATGGAGCTGCACACGCTCGGCGTGGAGGGCGGCTACACGCAGCAGGACGTGCGCGAGGTCGCGCGGGCCTTCACCGGCTGGTCGATCGAGCGGCCCCGGGTCGAAGGGCGCTTCGTCTTCCGCGCGGCGATGCACGACATCGGCGAGAAGGTCGTCCTCGGCCAGCGGATCCCGGCCTTCGGCGGCGAGCGCGACGGCGAGCGCGTGATCGAGATCCTGACGCGCCACCCCTCGACCGCGCGGTTCGTCGCGGGAAAGCTCGTCCGACGCTTCGTCGCCGACACGCCGCCGCCCGCGCTCGTCGAGCGCGTCGCCGCGACGTACCTGACGACCGACGGCGACATCACGGCGATGCTCCGGACGATCGTCGCGTCGCCGGAATTCTGGAGCCATGACGCGCGGCGCGCGAAGATCAAGACGCCGTTCGAGTTCGTCACGAGCGCGACGCGCGCGCTCGGCGCCCGGGTGGACGCGCGGGGCGCCGGAGAGCTCGCGCGGGCGAGCGGCGAGATCGGTCAACCGCTCTACCAGGCCCAGCCGCCGACCGGCTACAAGGACACCGCGGCGGTGTGGGTCAACACGGGCGCGCTGCTCGCGCGGATGAACTTCGCCCTGGCGCTCGCCTCGGGCCGCTACCCCCAGGTGAGCGTGGACCTCGGCGCGCTGGTCGCGGGCGGCGACCGGCGCGAGCCCGCGACGGTGCTCGACCGGCTGCTCGCCGCGCTCGTCGGCCAGCCGACGCGCGAGACGCGCGCCGTCCTCGCCGCCGAGCTCGGCAACCCGCAGATCACGCGCCTCACGACGGACGACCGCGGGCCCGCGGACACCGATGTCGCGAAGCTGGCGGCCCTCGTCATCGGCTCGCCCGAGTTCCAGAGGAGGTGAGCGGGATGGACCGGCGGACGTTCCTCAAGTGCGGCGCGTGCTCGCTCGTGGCGCTCGCCGGGCCGCCGCGCTTCCTCGTCCGGACGGCGGCCGCGGCGGCATCCAGCGGCAAGGTCCTCGTCGCCGTGTTCCAGCGCGGCGCGGTGGACGGTCTCAGCATGGTGATGCCGCACGGCGACCCCGGCTACGCCGCCGCGCGGTCGGCGATCGCCCTCCGGCCGCCGAAGGCCGGCGAGACGGACCGCGCCATCGACCTCGACGGCTTCTTCGCGCTTCACCCAGCCCTGGCGCCGCTCGTCCCGCTCTGGCAGAACCGCTCGCTCGCGGTCGTCCACGCGTGCGGCTCGCCCGACACCACACGCTCGCACTTCGACGCCCAGGACTACATGGAGTCGGGGACGCCGGGCCTGAAGAGCACGCAGGACGGCTGGCTCGCGCGCGCCGTGAAGGCGCTGCCGGCGACGGCGGCGCCCTTCCGCGCGGTCGCCCTCGGCCCCGCTCTCCCGCGCTCGCTCCAGGGCGAGATCGGCGCGATCGCGATGCAGTCGATCGAGCGCTTCGACGTGCGCGCGGGCGATCCCGACAGCGCGCGGCGCGGGTTCGAATCGCTGTACGCCCGGGGCGTGAGCGACCTCCTCTCGGGGACGGGCCGCGAGACCTTCGAGGCGGTGAGGCTCCTGAAGCGCGCGGACGCCGCGCGCATCCCGCCGGCGAACGGCGCCGAGTACCCGAGCGGCGCGTTCGGCGAGGCGATGCGGCAGATCGCCCAGCTCGTCAAGGCGAACGTCGGCCTCGAGGTCGCGTTCGCCGACATGCAGGGCTGGGACACCCACGTGGGCCAGGGCGCCGAGCAGGGTCAGCTCGCCTTCCGCCTGCGCGAATTCGGCGGAGCGCTCGCGGCGTTCGCGCGGGATCTCGGCGAGCGGATGGCCGACGTCGTCGTGCTCACCATGTCCGAGTTCGGGCGGACCGTCGCCGAGAACGGCAATCGCGGGACCGACCACGGCCACGCGACGGCGATGCTCGTGCTGGGCGGACCCGTCCGCGGCGGCAAGGTCTACGGCCGCTGGCCCGGGCTCGGGCGCGAGCGGCTCTTCGAGGGGCGCGACCTCGCGGTGACGACCGACTTCCGCACGCTCTTCACCGAGGTCGCCACGCGTCACCTCGGCGCGCCCGCGGCGCCGCTCTTCCCCGGCTGGACCCCCACGGGCTCCACGCTCGGCCTCTTCGCGTAACCACCCCCCTCAGCGGCGGGCCCGTTCCCGCCGCGGCCGACGCGAACGCGACGCGCCTCGATGGAGCCCAGCCGCGACGGGTCGTCCGTACGCCAGCCGCGTGGTCGAGCAGCCTCCTGCCCCCGGCCCCACCCGCCGGTGAGCCGGGCGCGCGTTGCGCCGGCGGTCGAGCGTGTGGTACCGTCCGCGCGTCATGGGCGAGAACGTCACGCTCGAGCGCGACGGCGCGATCGCGACCGTCACCCTCAACCGTCCCGACCGGCGCAACTCCCTGAGCGACGCGATGCTCGCCGAGCTCGGGGCGGCGTTCGCCGAGCTGCGCGACGACGCCGCGGCGCGCGTGGTCATCGTCACGGGGGCGCCGCCCGTCTTCTCCGCGGGCGCCGACGCGCCGATCAGCGGGAGGATGTCGCCCGAAGAGCGGCGGCGAGCGTTCGCCGGACGCAAGAGCCAGTTCCGCCGCCTCTTCGAGCGCGCCAACTTGCTCCTCGAGAACCTCGAGCAGGCGACGCTCGCGGCGATCAACGGCCACGCGGTGGGCGGGGGCTGGGGGCTCACGCTCCCCTGCGATTTCCGCTTCGCGGCCGCCGAGGCGCAATTCTGGATCCCCGAGGTGGACCTCGGCGTGCCGCTCGGCGTCGGAACCACGACCCGCTTCGTCCGCCTGGTCGGGCCCGCGCGCGCCAAGGAGATCATCATGGAGTGCCGGCGCTACTCGGCAGCCGAGGCCCAGGCGATGGGGCTCGTGCACCGCGTGGTCCCGGGCCCGGCGCTGCTCAAGGAGGCGCGTGCGTACGCCGAGGTGCTCGCGGCGAAGCCGCCCAAGCCGCTCGCCGAGGTGAAGGCACGGATCAACGCGATCGCGCGGACGGGCATGCCCGAGGTCAACGCGATGACGGAGGGCTTCCTCGACCGTGACTGAGACGCCGACGATGCTCGAGGGCATCCGTGTCCTCGACCTCTCTCGCGTGATCGCAGGTCCCTACTGCGCGACCCTCATGGCCGACCTCGGCGCCGACGTCGTCAAGGTGGAGCGCCCGGGCCGTGGCGACGACCTGCGCGCGTGGCGCGGCGACGGCATGAGCGCCACCTTCGCGGCGATCAACCGGAACAAGCGCGGGATCGCCGTGGACATGCAGCAGCCGGATGGCGCGCGGCTCGTCCTCGAGCTGGCCCGGCGCGCGGACGTCGTCGTCGAGAACTTTCTCCCCGGCGTCGCCAACAAGCTCGGCGTCGGCTACGCGCAGGTGAGCGCCGTGAACCCGTCGGTCGTCTACGTCTCGGTGACGGGCTTCGGCCAGACCGGGCCGCATGCGAAGCGCGCGGGCTACAACACGATCGCCCAGGGCATGAGCGGGATCATGGCGCTCACGGGCATGCCGGGGAGCCCGCCGACCCGGGTCGGGGGCTCGGTCGCGGATCTCGCCGCGGGCTTCCTCGCCTTCGGCGCCGCGAACGCGGCGCTCGTGCACCGCCAGCGGACCGGCCGGGGCCAGCACCTCGACGTGAACCTGCTCGCCTCGACGCTGGCCCTCCTGCCCGATCCCGTCGCCCACTACTTCGACTCGGGCAAGCGCCCGCCGCGCCTGGGTAACCGCAATGCGAACCTGACGCCCGCCGAGGCCTTCCGCACGAAGGACGGCTGGGTGCAGGTCGTGATCATGAACCCCGATCAGTACGCGCGCTTCGCGAAGGCGCTCGGCGACGAGGGGCTCGCGACCGAGCCGAAGTTCGCGAGCAACGACAGCCGCCTCGCGCACCACGAGGAGCTGAAGGCGCGGGTCGAGGCGGCGCTCGGGCGCGCGACGACGGCCGAGTGGGTACAGCGCTTCGAGGCGGCGCAGGTCGCCGCGGGGCCGATCTACGAGTTCGATGAGGTCTTCGAGGACGCGCAGGTGAAGCACCTGGGCCTCGTCGCGGAGGTCGACCAGCCCGGCTACGGCAAGGCGAAGATGCTCGCCTTCCCCGTCCGCGCGTCGGCGACGCCCGCCTCGATCCGCCGCCCCGCGCCGCTCCTCGGCGAGCACACCGCCGAGGTGCTCGCCGAGCTCGGGCTCGCGCGCGACGAGATCGACCGGCTCGCGGCTCGGGGTGTCGTGGCGCTCGGCTGACCCGGGCGCCGCACAGGAGGTGACCATGCAGGGACGTACCATCGTCGTCGCGCTCGCGATCCTCGCGGCGGCTGCGGGCTGCGCCGGCCTCAAGGCCGGGCGGCCCTTCCCCTCGCCCGATTCCGCGCAGATCGTCACCGGCGTCACCGACAAGGCCGCGCTCGAGCGCATGTTCGGCGAGCCGTACCAGGTCGGCCTCGACAGCGGCGATCAGACCTGGCGCTGGTTCTACGCGGAGCGCGGCGGCGAGGCGAGCAAGGACTTCACCGTCCGCTTCAACGCGAACGGCACGGTCAAGTCCTACTCGTTCGCGTCGAATTTCCCCGAGGACATGAGCAAGTTCAGGAGATAGGAGGAGCCTCGATGCCCAACATCACGATCCAGTGGTACGCCGGCCGCACCCAGGACCAGAAGCGCCAGCTCACCGCCGCCATCACCGACGCGATGGTGAAGATCGGCAAGACCACCCCCGAGCAGGTCCACATCGTCTTCGAGGACGTGGAGAAGTCGAACTGGGGCTGGAACGGCAAGCTGGCCAGCGACTAGACTGGGAGCAAGGAGGATCCGACATGGCCCGACTGCTGGCCCTGCTCGTCGCGCTCACGTTCGCCCTGGTGGCGCTTGCCCCGCCGGCCGTCCTGGCGCAGGCGAAGAGCCCCGCGCCCGCCAAGACCGAGCCCGCCAAGAAGGACGAGAAGAAGAAGGACAAGCTCGATCTCAACAGCGCCTCGGAGGACGAGCTCAAGATGCTGCCCGGGATCGGCGACGCCTACGCCAAGAAGATCGTGGCGGGCCGGCCCTACAAACGGAAGGACGAGCTTGTCAGCAAAAACATCGTCCCGCGGGCCACGTACGAGAAGATCAAGGAGGACATCATCGCCAAGCAGGCGCCGGCGACGAAAAAGTAGCGCGCCCGGTGGCGCGCGGGGGGGGGCGTTGACGCGGTGAGCCGTAGGAGCGCCGGGGCGCACGTTGACTTCGCCGGCGGTTCGCGGATAATCACGCAACTTCCCTTCCCGGGAGGACATCCATGAGCCGACCGACGACGCTAGGCCGGAGCCCCGCCCGGCGCCTCGCGCTACGCGGCCACGCCCCGCGCGCGGTGACGCCATGAGGCGATTCCTCATGAAGCGCGTGGGCTTCGCCCTCATCTCGCTCTTCCTCCTCTCGCTGACGATCTTCGTCTTCGTGCGCGTCACCGGCGACCCGGCCGTGCTCCTCGCCGAGCCCGGGGCGAGCACCGACGACCTGGCGGCGATCCGGCAGCAGTTCGGCCTCGACCAGCCGCTCTGGGTGCAGTACGGGAGCTTCCTCGCCCACCTCGGACGCGGCGACTTCGGCCAGTCGTTCTACTACAGGACCGACGTCTTCGAGCTCTACCGCTCGCGCCTGCCCTACTCCCTCCTGCTCGCGTCGGTCGCGATGCTCTTCTCGCTCGTGATCGGGATCCCGACGGGCGTCATCGCGGCGGTGCGGGTGAACGGCTGGTGGGACAGCGCGGGCAAGCTCTTCGCGCTCCTCGGGCTCTCGCTCCCGTCCTTCTGGGTCGGGCTCCTCATGATCCTCTTCTTCTCCGTGTACCTCGGCTGGCTGCCGTCCTCGGGCTCGGGCACGGCCGCGCACGTGCTCATGCCCGCGTTCGCGCTGGGCTGGTACTTCGCGGCCGCGCACATGCGGCTGACGCGCTCGTCCATGCTCGAGGTCCTCGGCTCGGAGTACGTGAAGCTCGCGCGCATCAAGGGGCTCCCGGAGGCGCTCGTCATCGCCAAGCACGCGCTCAAGAACGCGCTGATCCCCGTGCTGACGCTCGCGGGGATCAACCTCGTCCTCATGATCAACGTCGCGATCGTCGTCGAGACCGTCTTCGCCTGGCCCGGCATCGGCCGCCTGCTCTACGAGGGGATCGCCTTCCGGGATTTCCCCATCGTCCAGGCCATCGTGCTCCTGGGCGGCGCGATGATCGTCGTCGTCAACCTTCTCGTGGACGTCCTCTACGCGGTCATCGACCCGAGGATCCGCTATGAACGGTAGCGCCGCGAACGCGAGTCCGAGCCGGGCGGCGGCCCTCACGCTCGCCTGGCGGTACGCCTCCTTCCGGAGCGAGGGGTTCCCGGTCCTCCCGGTGCTGATCATCGTGGTATTCGTGCTGACCGCCCTCTTCGCCAACGTGCTGGCGCCCCACAACCCCGAGGTCGGCACGCTCGGCGATCGCTTCCACCCGCCGGCCTGGCAGGACGGCGGCACGGGCGAGCACCTGCTCGGCACCGACCACCTGGGCCGCGACGTCCTCTCGCGCCTCATCTTCGGCGCGCGCGTCTCGCTCGTCGTGGGCTTCATGGCCGTGATCTTCGCGGGCATCCTGGGCACGGTGCTGGGGATCCTGTCCGGGTATCTCGGCGGCTGGGTCGACCAGGTGATCATGCGGATCACCGACGCCTGGCTCGCATTGCCCGCGCTCACGTTCGCGATCTTCCTGGCGGCGATCGTGGGGCCGAGCGCGATGAACATCGTGATCATCCTCGCGGCGGTCTACTGGACCCGCTATGCCCGCGTCGTCCGCGGCGAGGTGCTCTCGCTGAAGGAGCGCGAATTCGTCCGCCTCGCGATCGTCGCCGGCTGCAGCAAGCGCACGATCATGCGGCGCCACATCCTGCCGAACGTGCTCAACTCCACCATCGTGCTGGCGACGCTCATGCTGGGCGTCGTCATCGTCACCGAGGCGTCGCTCTCGTTCCTCGGGGTCGGCGTCCCGCCGCCGCAGCCCGCCTGGGGGCTGATGCTCGCCGACGGCAAGAAGGGCCTCATGGCCGGCTACTGGTGGCTCACGGTCCTGCCGGGCACGTGCATCATGCTCCTGGTGCTCGCGGCGAACCTCCTGGGCGACTGGCTCCGCGTCAAGCTCGATCCGCAGCTCCGCCAGTTGTGAAGCTGCTCGAGGTCAGGAACCTCTCGACGCACTACGTGAGTTCGCGGGGCACGCGGGTGACGCGCGCCGTGGACGACGTCTCGCTGGCGGTCGACGAGGGCGAGACGCTCGGGATCGTCGGCGAGTCTGGCTCCGGGAAGACCACGCTCGCGCTCTCGCTCCTGCGCCTGCTGCCGCCGGCGGCGCGGAACGTCGGCGGCGAGATCTGGTTCGAGGGCGAGGACCTCCTCCGGATCTCGAACGCGGAGATGCGCCGCGTGCGCGGCAAGCGGATCGCGATGATCCTCCAGGACCCGCTCGCGAGCCTCAACCCCCTCTTCACCGTCGGCGACCAGGTGGCCGAGCCGATCCGCGTCCACGAGGGGGCGAGCCGAGGGAGCGCGTGGGACCGCGCGCGCGAGCTCCTGCGCGCGGTGCGCATCGCGGCGCCCGAGGCGCGCGTCCGCGAGTACCCGCACCAGCTCTCGGGCGGGATGCGCCAGCGCGTCGTCGGCGCGATCGCGATCTCGTGCGGGCCGCGCCTGCTCATCGCCGACGAGCCGACGACGAGCCTGGACCTGACGATCCAGGCGCAGTACCTGCGGCTCCTGCGCGACCTCCAGCGCGACCACGGTCTCGCGATGATCTTCATCACGCACAACCTCGGCATCGTCGCGAAGATGTGCGGCCACGTCGCGGTGATGTACGCGGGGCGCCTCGTCGAGGCGGGTCCCGTCGCGCGGATCTTCTCGTCGCCGGCGCACCCCTACACGCAGGCGCTCCTCGAGTCCATCCCGCGTATGAGCGACGGGCGCCAGCGCCTCACCGCGATCGACGGGCAGCCCCCGGACCCGGTGGCGCTGCCGCCCGGCTGCGCCTTCCACCCGCGCTGCCCGAAGGTCATGGACCGGTGCCGCGTGGAGGCGCCGCCCGAATTCCGGGTGGCGGAGGCTCAGGTCAGCCGCTGCTGGCTCTCGGGCTGAGATGGCCGGGCCCGTCCTCGAGGCGCTCCAGCTCACCAAGCACTTCCCCGTGCGGCGCGGGCTCCTGGCCCGCCAGACCGCCGTCGTGCGCGCCGTGGACGGGATCTCGTTCACGATCGAGCGCGGGCGCACGCTGGGCCTCGTCGGCGAGTCGGGGTGCGGCAAGACGACGACGGCCAAGCTCGTCCTGCTCCTCGAGACGCCGACCTCCGGCCTGCTCCGGTTCGACGGGCGCGACCTCCAGGGGCTGGACGCCGCGATGCACCGCGAGTATCGCCGCTCGGTCCAGGCGGTCTTCCAGGACCCGTTCGCCTCGCTCAACCCGCGCATGCGCGTGGACCGGATCATCGCCGAGCCGCTCGTCACCAACGAGCGCCTCACCGGGGGCGAGGTCGCGAAGCGCGTCGCACACCTGCTCGAGCTGGTGGGGCTGCCCGAGCGCTCGGCCGATCTCTTCCCGCACGAGTTCTCGGGCGGCCAGCGCCAACGGATCGCGATCGCGCGGGCGCTCGCCCTCTCGCCGAAGCTGGTCGTGCTCGACGAGCCCGTCTCGGCGCTCGACGTCTCGATCCGCGCCCAGATCCTCAACCTCCTGACGGACCTCCAGGCGCAGCTCGGCCTCTCGTACTTCTTCATCGCCCACGACCTCGCCGCGGTCGCGCACATGAGCCACACGATCGCGGTGATGTACCTCGGGCGGATCGTCGAGATCGGCGACGCGGCGACCATCGCCGCCGCGCCGAAGCATCCGTACACGCAGGCGCTCTTCTCGGCCGCGCTCCCGTCGCACCCCGACGAGAAGCGCGAGGAGATCATCGTGGCGGGCGAGGTGCCGAGCCCGCTCGCGCCGCCGGCGGGCTGCCGCTTCCACCCGCGCTGCCCGCGGGTGATGGAGCGCTGCAGCCGCGAGGAGCCGCGGCTCCTGCCCGAGGCGAGGCGGCAGGTGGCCTGCCACCTCTACACGGGCATCGGTCGCTGACTAGGCCTGCAACCGGACGACGTTGAAGGCGGGAACGGGCTTCGAGAAGCCCTTGAGCGTGAGCCCGCCCAGGTCCTCGACCTCGACGAGGTCCTCGACCGCGCCGAGGACGCGCTGGGAGATCAGGATCTGCCGGGGCTTCGCCTCGCCGCAGAGCCGCGCGGCGAGGTTCGTCACCGTGCCGATCGCGCCGTAGTCCATCCGCCCCTCGAAGCCGATCGCCCCGATCGTCGCGTAGCCCTGGGCGATGCCGACGCCGAAGTCGAGCTCGTAGCCCCGCTTCTTCCACGTGACGAGCAGCTCGTCCACGCACGCGCGCATCGCCGCCGCCATCCGGACCGCCCGCTGGGGCGCGTCGGGCACCGGCACGGGGTCGTTGAAGAAGATCATCATCCCGTCGCCGGTGAAGCGCTCGAGCGTGCCGTCGTGCTCGAGGATGAGCCGCCCCATCTCCCCGTGGTACTCGCGGAGCACGCCCATGACTTCCTCGGGCTCGGAGGTCTCGGCGAACGCCGTGAAGCCCCGGAGGTCGAGGAAGACGACGGAGATCTCGCGCCGGTGGCTCTTCAGGGGATCCTCGGCGTCGCCGCTGACGATCATCTCGGCGAGCTGCGGGGAGAAGAAGCGCTTCAGGCGCTCGAGGCGCTCGAGCTGGACAAGCTGCTCCTCGACGCGCCGCTCGAGCGTCCGGTTCCAGCCGGCGAGCTCGTCGTGGAGCACCTTGATCCTCAAGAGGGACTTCACGCGGGCGAGCAGCTCCTGCTGGTTGATCGGCTTCGTCAGGAAGTCGTCGGCGCCGGCCTCGATCCCCTTGACGCGCTCCTGCGTGGGGTCGAGCGCCGTCACCATGACCACGGGCAGCGTCGCCGTCGCCGGGTTGCCGCGGAGCTTCTTGCAGACCTCGTACCCGCTCATCCCCGGCATCATGACGTCGAGCAGGACCAGATCCGGCCGCGCGCTCTCGATCTTCTCGAGTGCCTCCGGCCCCGCCGCCGCCGTGACGACGCCGTAGCCCTTCGCCCCCAGGAGATCGGCCAGGAGCTTCAGGTTGACGGGCGTGTCGTCGACGACCAGGATCCGCGCGGGCACGTTCATTGTAGCGAGCACCGCGAGGCCAGCGCGGACCGTGGGTGGCCTGCCGTAGGCACGCGGGGCTTCATTTCCGATCCAGCATCGCCCGCACGGCCTGGAGGAACTCCGTCACGCGGATGGGCTTCGACTGGTAGCCGTCGAAGCCGGCCGCCATGATCTTCTGACGGTCCTGGGTCATCGCCGACGCCGTGACGGCGATCACCGGGATCGCGCGCGTCGTCGGGTCCGCGCGGAGCTGGCCGAGGGCCGTGATGCCGTTGATCCCCGGGAGCTGGATGTCCATCAGCACGAGCGCGGGCCGCCGCTCCTTCGCCAGGCGGACGCCGTCCTCGCCCGTCTCGGCCTCGACCGTCTGGTAGCCCTTCGCCTGCAGGACGTCGCGCGCCAGCTTTCGGTTCTTGTCGTTGTCCTCGACGATCAGGATCAGCTCGCCGGCCATGGTCGCTCCGGTAGTGAGAAGGTGAAGGTGGACCCCCTGCCGACCTCGCTCTTGACCCAGATCCGCCCGCCGTGGAGCTCGACGAACCGCCTCGTGAGCGCGAGCCCGAGCCCCGTGCCCTCGCGCTTCTTCAAGTAGTCGCTCCCCACCTGGCGGAACTCCTCGAAGATGAGCTCCTGGTCCTCCGCCGCGATCCCGATACCGGTGTCCGTCACCGCGATCTCGACGCCGCCGTTGGCCGGCGCCGCGCGCACCTCGACGCGCCCGCCCTCCGGCGTGAACTTCACGGCGTTCGACAGGAGGTTCACGAGGATCTGCTTGAGCTTCCGCTCGTCGGCCACGAACTCGCCCAGGCGCCGGTCCACGTCGAGGTGGAGCGCGATCGCATGGTTCGCCGCCCGGCCCTTGACGAGCGTGAGGGCGTTGTCCATCGCGGCGGGGAGGTCGAACTTCCCCAGCTCGAGCTCCATCCTGCCCGCCTCGATCTTCGACAGGTCGAGGATGTCGTTGATGAGCGAAAGGAGGTGCCGGCCCGAGGAGAAGATGTCCCGGAGATACTCATCCTGCTTCTCGTTCAGCGCGCCGAACATCCGCTCGACCAGCACCTCGGAGAAGCCGATGATCGCGTTGAGCGGCGTCCGGAGCTCGTGCGACATGTTCGCCAGGAACTCCGACTTGTGGCGGTTCGCCACCTCGAGCTGCCGGCTCTTCTCCTCGATCTCCTCGAACAGGCGCGCGTTCTGCAGCGCGAGGGCCGACTGCGTCGCGAAGGTCTTCAGAAGATCGACCACCTCGGCCGGAAACTCGCCTGGCACCCGGCGATTCAGCGTGAGGCCTCCGATGATCTCGTCCTCGCGCAGCAGCGGAACAGAGAGGAGCGCCCGGTACCCGGCTCCGACCAGGACGTCGCGTTGCCGGCTCTGGTAGGCTCCGGACGCGGCGATGTCGGGGATCTGGATCGGCTCGCGGGTCTCGGCGGCGCGCCCCATGACGCCCTCGCCCTTCCGGAGCGGCATCGCCCGGATCGTCTCGACGACCGCCGGATCGAAGTTGTGCGCCGCGCGCAGGCGGAACTGGTCGGCCTGGGGGTCGTACTCGTAGATCGCGCATCCATCCGCACGCGCGAGCTGGCTCGCCCGGGACACGATCGTGTTGAGCACGGTCTCGACGTTGAGCGTTGAGCTGACGGCGCGACCGACCTCGCCCAGTGCCGTCAGCTCCTCCACCGACCGGCTCAGCGCGCGCGTCCGCTCCTCGAGCTCCTTGAACAGGCGCACGTTCTCGATCGCAATCACCGCCTGGTCGGCGAAGGTCTTGAGCAGTGCGATCTGCTCGTCGCTGAACGGTCTGACCTCCATGCGGCGGATGTAGATGGCGCCGAGCGCGACCCCCTCGCGGACCAGCGGGACGGCGAGCACGGTGCGCACACCGAGAGTCGTGCGAGCTCTCGCCACCGCGAACTCTTCGCCAGCTGCCTCGACATCCGCGAGGTGGACGGGTGCGCAGTCGAGAATCGCTCGGCCTATGACACCCCCACGGCTGATGGACTGTGATTCGCTGCCCGGCCGTCGTGCCAAATCTCCATAACTCGCCACGAACTTCAGCACATCGCCATCGCGGCGCACGATACTCGCGTCGACCGCGTCCGCGAGCCGTGCGGCGTTGCGAGCGATCGCGTCAAACACGGGCTGCACGTCTGTCGGCGAGCTCGAAATCACGCGTAGGATCTCGCTCGTCGCCGTCTGCTGCTCGAGCGCCTCGGTGACCGCACGGTTCTTCTCCTGCAGCTCGGTGAACAGGCGGACGTTCTCGATCGCAATCACCGCCTGGTCGGCGAACGTCCTCAGGAGCTCCACTTCCTGGGGCGAGTAGGCGCCCGGCTCTGCCCGCGTCACGGTGATCAGTCCGATCGGCTGCCCATCGTGCAGCATCGGAACGCCGATATTCGCGCGCCAGCCACGCGCCTTCGCATTGGCCCGCAGCCTGGCAGACACCACGTCCGTCTCGACGTCAGCGATCTGTTTGACCTCCCGATCGAGGATCACGTCACCGGCGAACTCCGCGCGGCGTGCAGGTATCGGGAAGGACTCACGCAATACCTGTTCGGAGCCCGGGAAGCCGCCGCGGACTGCGGCCACGTGAAGGAGTTGGTCATCGAACCGAAGCACGAGCGCGCTCCAGCCACGGAGGAGCCGCAAGGCGCTGTCCGCGATGGCATCGAACACGGGCTGGACGTCCGTGGGCGAGCTCGAGATGACGCGCAGGATGTCCGCCGTCGCCGTCTGCTGCTCGAGCGCCTCGGTGACGGCGCGGTTCTTTTCCTGCAGCTCGGTGAAGAGGCGCACGTTTTCGATCGCGATCACCGCCTGGTCGGCGAAGGTCTTCACCAGCGCCATCTGCTTCGCCGTGAACGGGCGCGCCTCGACCCGCCGGATCGTGATGACGCCGATCACGGCGTCCTCTCGCACGAGCGGGACGACGAGCACGGTGCGGAAGCCGCTGCCCTGTTGCAGCGCTCGCGCCTCGAGATAATCGCCGCGGGCGAACTCCTCGAGGATGTCGTCGATGTGAATCGTTCGACGCTCGAGGATGGCGCGGCCGGACGGCGTGGCCCACGTCACCGGACGCACGTCGCTCACCGCCGTGATGGCGCCGAAATGCGCCACCCGGTGCATCATGTCGCCGTCCACCCTCATGACGATCGCATCGACGGCGCCGCAGAGCCGCGCGGCGCTTTCGGCCACGGCGTCCAGCACCGGCTGGACGTCTGTCGGCGAGCTCGAGATCACGCGCAGGATCTCCGCCGTCGCCGTCTGCTGCTCGAGCGCCTCGGTGAGCTCCCGCGTGCGCTCCTCGACCTTCCGCTCGAGGGTCGCGTACGACTCCTGGAGTTGGGCGGTCATGGTGTTGAACTGCGCCGCGAGCGCCTCCAGCTCGTCGCCGGTGCGGATGTCGATCCGGTGCCCGAGCTCGCCCGCGCCGATCCGCGCGGCGCCCTCCTGGAGCGCCTGGATCGGCGTCACCATCTTCCGCGCGAGCAGCACGCTCGCCACGATCGAGAGGAGGACGCCGGCGAGCACGAGGATGGCGGTCTGCTGGATCGCGGCCCACAGCGGCGCGAACGCCTCCTCGAGCGGCTGCTCGACGAACACCGACCAGCGCAGCGGCACGATCGCCGCCTGGGCGGTGAGAACGCGCTGGCCCCGGAGATCGTGCGCGAGCGTGACCTCCTCGGGCTCGCCGGCCGGACCGGCCGCGCCGGCGAGCGCCGCCCTGACCTGCGGAAGCCCCGCGAGCGTCGTCTTCTGGAGCACCAGGCTGATGTCGGGGTGCGCGATCAGCGCGCCCTGGCCGTCCACGACGAACGCGTGGCCGGCCTTGCCGACCTTGATCTGCGAGACGACGTCCCAGATGAACTTCAGATTCACCTCGGCCACGGTGACGCCGCCCTCGCGACCCGGGGCGCCGACCGCGAGCGTCATGTACGGCTCCGACTCCTTCCGGAAGTAGACCGGACCGTAGTAGACGCGGCCGCCCTTCGCCTCGAGGAACTTCGGCTCACGCGAGGCGTCGAGCCCGCTGCCGGCGACGTCCATCGCGAGGCGCGAGATGCGCTGCTGCTCCCGGCCGGCCGCGTCGAGGTAGCTGATCTCGGTGATCGCGGGGGCCTGCTTCTGGAGGCGCAGGTACTCGACCCGCCGCTGCTCGAGCTGCACCGCGGGCGGGCCGAGCTGGGGCTGGGACGTCCAGCCGATCTGCCGCTCGATGTCCTTGATGAACCCCTCGATCTTCGTCGCCGCGGCGCGCGCCTTCTCGCGCTGGAGGGTGACGAGCGCGGCCTTGTTCTGCTGGTATGAGAGGTAGACGCCGATGGCGCCCGAGGCGAGGAGCGGCCCGCTCACCAGGACCGCGAGCACGAGGACGTACTGACGGAACAGGCGCCCGCGCGCCTTCACGTCACTCCACGACCCGGTCGGCGCGCTTGAGGAGATCCTCGGGCACGGCGAGGCCGAGGCTCTTCGCGGTCCCCCGGTTGATCGCGAGCGTGAGCTTCTTGGCGCCCTCGACGGGCACGTCCTGGGGCCGGGCCCCCTTGAGGAGCTTGGCGACGAGCGTCGCCGCCTGGACGCCCTCGGTGTATTGATCGGAGCCGTAGGAGGCGAGCGCGCCCTGGCGGATCCAGAGCGTCGTCGGAAACACCGCGGGAATCTTCCGCGCGAGCGAGACCTCGAGCATCCGCCCGGGCACCTCGAGACGCGGGAGGTCGGGCGGCAGCATCCCGTCGCCGGCCTTGAGCTCGCGCGTGACGGTCTCGACGTCGGCCGCGTTCCGCGCCGGGCGCGCCAGGATCTCGACGCCGAACCGCGCGGCGACCTCCTGGGCCTTCCGCTGCGCGACGACGGAGGCCGGATCATCCGGGTGCGCGACGACGAGCACCCGGCGGACGCGGGGCGCGAGCGCTTTCAGGATCTCGAGCCGCTTCGGCACGAGCTCGGTCGTCAGGCCTGACACCCCGGTGACGTTGGCGGCGGGCCGCGCGGGCTCCGACACGAGCCCCGCGGCGACGGGGTCGCTCACGACCGTGAAGACGATCGGGATCGCCGACGTCGCGGCCTTCGCCGCGCGCGTCGCGAGCGGCCCGTTCGCGAAGATCAGGTCCACCTTCGACCGCACGAGCTCCTCGGCCGCGGGCCCGAGCTCCGGCTCCCTCCCGCGCGTGAAGCGGACGACGTACGTCACGTCGCGGTCCTCCAGCATCCCCTGCTGCTTGAGCCCCGCCTTGAGCCCCTCGACCATCGGCGCGTTCTTGGCGAACGAGGTGTTGAGGACGCCGATGCGGTAGAGCTTCGCCGCCGGCTGCTGGCCGCGCGCGCCGCCGGGGAGGAGCCCGACGGCGGCAAGCAGCAGGAGCGCCAGAACCACCGCGGGCCGCGTCCGGGTCACGGGGTCACCTCAGGGCGATAATGTCACAAGAAGGCGGTCGAGGGAGAGCTTCAGGCAACGCTTGATCTCGTCGCGGCAGGCGCGATACCGCTCCTCGCTCTGGCCGACGGGGTCGGCGATGTCGCCGAGCTCGCCGGCGAGCTCCCGGAGCGTCAGCACCGGCGGTCCGGTCCTCGCCCCCAGGGCGCGGATCGCCTGCGTCTGGGCGGCCGTCATGGTCAGCACGAGGTCCGCCGCGGCGACGATGTCCGGGTGCGCGCGCAGGTCGGTCGAGGCGAACGCGTCCTCGGCGAGATCGATCCCCTCCTCGCGGAGGACGATCCGCGCGTCCAGCGAGGGGATCATCCCGTCGCGCGCGATGTTGCCGATCCCGCCCGAGAGGACGCGGACGGCCCCGTCCGCGCGCCGCTCCTCCAGCATCCGCTCGAGCAGCACGTGCGCCATCACGCTCCGGCAGGTGTTGGCGTGGCAGACGAAGAGGACCGTCTTCACTTCTCCTCCCAGGGCGACTGCCAGAAGCGGACGCCGCTCCCGAGGTCCGTCCACTCCTCCTTCGGCCGCTCGCCGAGGCTCTTGCCGAACGCCGTGCCGGGCGGCTCCTTCAGGCCGCGGCCGAGGGTCGTGGGGAAGAGCTTCACCAGCTCGTCGGGCGTCAGGCGGCGGTTCGCCTCGAGCCGCCTCACCGCCTGGGGCTGGGCGAGGAGCGTGTAGCCGTACCCGAACGAGTGGAAGACCTGGCCGTTGACGTGCGCCGCGGCGTCGCTGGCGAGGTAGACGACGAGGGGCGCGACGTTGTCGGGGTCGCGCTCGGTGCCGACCGCCTGCTCGCTCGGCCACTTGCCCGTCTGCTCGAAGACCTCGCGCCCCCGCGGCGTCGAGTCGATCATGCGCGTCGCCCCGCTCGGCATGATCGCGTTCGTGGTGACGCCGTACTTGGCGAGCGCGTTCGCGGTGGACCAGGTGAGGCCGATGATGCCGGCCTTCGCCGCCGCGTAGTTCGGCTGGCCCGGCGCGCCGAGCGCGGAGACCGACGACATGCTGATGATCCGGCCGCCCTTCTGCTCGCGCATCGCGATCGAGGCCGCGCGCACGGTGTTGAACATGCCCTTCAGGTGGACCCCGAGCACCGCGTCCCACTCGACCTCGGTCATGTTGAAGACCATCCGGTCGCGCAGGATGCCGGCGACGTGCACGAGCACGTCGATCCGGCCGTACGTCGTGACGACCTGCTCGACCATCGCCGTCGCCTCGCCGAAGTCGGCGACCGAGCCGAAGTTCGGCGCGGCCGCGCCCCCGGCCTTGACGATCTCGTCCACCACCTGCGCGGCGGGGCGCTGGTCGCCGCCCTCGCCCGCGAGGCTCGCACCCAGGTCGTTGACGACGACCTTCGCCCCGGCCTTCGCGAGGGCCAGCGCGATGCCGCGCCCGATGCCCCGCCCCGCGCCCGTCACCAGCGCCGCCTTGCCGTCGAGGAGTCCCATGGTCACTCCGGTAGTGGTCGGTAGTACGGGTTTCCTGCCTTGGTCCACGCCCCCAGCATCTCGCGGAACTCCCGCCCCATCGGATCGACGCCGCGCATCGGCATCGTGCCGCGGCGGATCGTGAAGTCGTGCGGCGCCAGCTCGCCGGCCCGGAGGAAGTGGCGCGCGGCGGCCTCTCGCCGCCCGCGCTCGAAGAGCCACTCGCCGAGCCCGAACTCGGCGCGGGCCTGCTGGTCCTCGGCGGTGGGGAGCCGCTGGAGCTGCCGCGCGCGCGCCTCCGGGATCGCCGCCGCCTCGCCCCTCACCCACGCCCGGAGCGCCCCGAGGTGCTTCGCGGCCTCGAGCCCGGTGATGTGCTTGAAGGTGTCCGTGCCGAAGGCGACGTCGTTCGGCCGCACGATCCGGCCGCGCTCGTCGATCCAGAGGACCGTTGGCACGTTGACGATGTTGTAGAGGTCGGCGAGGACGTGCTTCGTGTCCACGAGCGAGGGGTGCGACGGCTTCGCGGCGTCGATCCAGGGCCGCGCGTCGTCCGGGCTCTTGTCGAGCGCGACCGTGATCACCACGAAGCCGCGGTCCTGGAGCTCCTCGTACACTTCCTGCCACACGGGCAGGTCGAGGCGGCACCCTCACCAGGAGGCGTACGCGACCAGGAGAATCTTCTTCCCGCGGTGCTCGGCGAGCGAGTGCGGGCGGCCCGCGAGGTCGGGCAGCGCGAAGTCGGGCGCCTCGAGCGACGCGAGCGCGCGCGCGCGCTCCTTGGCACTCGTGCCGAGATACGCCGCGCGCTCGTCACGGTCGAGGGCGACCGGCCGGCCCTCGCGCTCGGCGCGCGTCACGACCTCGAGGCCGCGCGCCTCCGGCACCTCCACGGCGCGCGCGCCCTCGATAATCGTGAGCGTCGCGGCGCTCATGGGTCGGGCCCGCCGGCGCGGCCCGCCACGGCGAGGTCGGCGGTCATGTCGCGCTGGATCGTCGGGCTCATCACGATCTCCTCGATCACCGTGCGCAGCGGGAGCGTGACGCAGAGGAGGATCGCGCGCGCGACGTCCTCGGCCTGCATCATCGTCGCGCGCGCCTTCGCGTCGGGGGGCAGCGGCCGCTTGTCGAGGATCGGCGTGTCCACCTCGGCCGGCATGATCGTCGTCGCGCGGATGCCCTTGTCACACAGCACCGTGTGGACGTGGCCCATCAGATTTCGTACCGCGGCCTTCGCCGCGCCGTAGGGCGCGCCGCCGATCAGGCCCGGCTTGAGCGCCGCCAGCGAGGACACCGTGACGACCGTGCCGCTGCCGCGCTCGATCATGCCCGGCAGCACCGCCTGGGTGAGCGCGTACACGCCGTTCAGGTTCACGTCGAGCACGCTGTCCCACTCGTCCTTGCCGACCCAGCGGATCGAGCGGGCCTTGCTCGAGTGGCCCGCGTTGTTGACGAGGATGTCCACGCGCCCGAGCGCCTCGACGGTGAAGCGGGCGAGCGCGACCGCCTCGGCGTGCTTGCCGACGTCGGCCTGGCGCGCGGTCGCCCGTCCCCCGGCTCGCGCGATCTCGCCGACGATGTCGTCGAGCGGCGGCTTGCGCCGCCCGGCGACCACCACGTGGGCGCCCTCGGCCGCCAGCATCTTCGCCGCCTCGCGGCCGATGCCGCTGCCGCCGCCTGTCACGATCGCCACCTGCCCGTCGAGCCTGCCCATCGCGCCGCTCAGACTACCACGCCCAGACGGGCTCTCCGAAGTGGGCGACGCGCGTGGGGCGGCCGTGGACGACGACCTCGCGGAGCTGGTAGATGACGGCGGCCGTCGGCGCGTGGACGAGCGTCGAGAGGATCGGCACCTGGATGACCGGACGGTCGCTCTCCGGAATCGTCACGAGCCGCGGCACGTCCGGCCGGTCGAGGTCGGCGAGCGGCACCCGGTAGACGCCGGCCACCTCGTCGGGGTTCGGCCGGAGCGCGGCGTCGCCCTCGCCCCAGACGACGACGGGCGTGATGACGAAGCCCGAGCGCGTGCCGTAGTCGTCGAGCAGGCCGAGCACCGACCCGGGCTCGCGCACGAGGCCGAGCTCCTCCTGGAGCTCGCGCAGCGCCGCCCGTTCGGCGCTCTCGCCCGGGTCGATGCGGCCGCCCGGCAGCGCCCACTGGCGCGCGTGGGCCCGGAGCCCGGCCGCGCGGCGCGTGAGGAGGAAGCAGCCGCGGCCCTCGTCGTCCGGGACCAGGACGACGGCGACCGCAGCCGGCCGCCGGCCGTCCGGGGCGAGGGTCCGCCGCTCGAAGGCGGCGAGGTGGGCGCGCGCCCGCTCCCGGAGCGCGTCGGAGAAGGGATGCGTGGGGCCGGTCACGCCTCAGTACGCGGGGAGCTTGCCCGCCTTGACGCCGGTCTTCCTGACCGCGCCGACCTCCTCGGCGGCCTTCGCGGCCATGAAACGGCTGTCGCTCGCGAGCGTGACGAACTGGTAGCCCGCCGCGACCATCTTGAGCGCGTAGGCGGCCGTGGCGTTGTGGATGCCGGCGACGACGCCGTGGCGCTTGCAGGCCTCGACGATCCGCTGCTGCGCCTCGACGACGGGCGGGTCGGTCTGGTCGAGCCGCGGCTTGCAGCCGAGCGTCAGCGAGAGATCGGACGGCCCGACGTAGACCGCGTCGATGCCCGGCACGCGGAGGATCTCGTCGATGTTCTTCACCGCCTCGGCCGTCTCGATCATCGGCATGACGACGAGCTGGTCGTTGGCGTGGTCGCCGTAGTCGGCACCGGCGTAGATGGACGCGCGCACGGGGCCCCAGCTCCGGTAGCCGCGCGGCGCGTACTTGCACGCGGCCACGAGCGCCTCGGCCTGGGCGCGCGTGTTGATCATCGGGCAGATGACGCCGTACGCGCCGGCGTCGAGGATCTTCATGATCCGCGCCGGGTCGTTCCAGGGCACCCGCGCGAGTGGGATCACCGGCGTGGTCGAGATCGCCTGGAGCATCGTGACCGCGACCTGGTAGTCCACGACGCCGTGCTGCATGTCCACGGTGAGCGAGTCGAAGCCCTGATGGGCCATGACCTCGGCGGCGAAGGCGCTCGGGATCGAGCACCACCCGTTCACGACCGCCTCGCCCCGCTTCCAGATCGCCTTCAGCGTGTTCTCTCTCACGGCGCGCTGCTCCTGGTCACGAGCCGAGCTCGGGGCGGCAGACCGCCCGGAAGTTGCACCAGCGGCAGATGCGCAGGTCCTCCGTCTTCTCGAAGTCGTTGATCACCGCCACGTTCGCGTCGGGGTCCACGAGGTACGCCTTCATGGAGCGAACGGACAGCCGGAGCTGCTCCTTGATCTCCATGAGCCGCGCGTCGCTCCAGCGATGAGGCGTCACCTCGGGCTCGCGCAGGTTCGCCTCGAGCAGGTCCACGCGCGCCGGCTCGACGCCGAGGACCTCGTGGGCGTAGAGCGCGTAGCAGCCGAGCTGGAAGGCGGCGGCCTCGGGGTTCGCGCCGCCCGTCTTCCAGTCCACGAGCGCGAGGCGCCCCGTGCCGGTCCAGTAGCCGAAGTCGGGCGCGACCCAGACCGACGTGCCTTCGAAGGCGAAGACCTTCGACCAGTGCTCGATGGACCAGTGCGCCGGCTCGGACTTCTTGATCTCGGCGGTGAGCGGCAGGCGGAAGAAGTTGCGGAGGCACTGCCCGACGTTCCGGCTGAGCGCCTGCCAGGCCGCGCGCGAGAGCTCGATCCGGTACTCGTGCTCGAAGAGCGCCGTGGACTTGGGATGCTCGCGGTAGCGGCCGTCCCGTGACGACCGCCACTCGCCGCGCATCCGCTCGATGACGTCGGCGATGAAGGGCTCGACGGGGATGTCGCGGCCCTGGGCGAAGGCGTGGAAGGCCATCTCGATCGCGTCGTGCACCATCCGCCCGGCCCACTGCTGGCGCGACGCGAGCTGCTTCAGGACGTAGAGGCGCCGGACCTCCTCGGACGCCGCGGCGTCCCAGCCGCCCCAGGCGCCGTAGTAGTGGTAGAAGTACCGGCGCTTACACTCCTGAAAGGTGTTGTCGCGGCTCCGGGACCAGGAAAAGTCGTTGGTGAGCTCGGCCATCGGCGGCATTGTCGCACGTCTCGGGAAGAGACGAGCCGGCCGTTGTCCTCTTACGACGCCGCCGGATAGAGATGGCACGCGACGAGCCGCGCGCTCTCCGGCAGGAGGCGCGGCTCCTCCCCGCGGCACCGGTCCATCACGTGCGGGCACCGGGTGTGGAAGCGGCAGCCCGGCGGCGGATCGAGCGGGCTCGGAATCTCGCCGCTGAGGATGATCTCCTCCAGGCGGTCGTCCGGGTGCACCGGCAGCGCCGCGGAGAACAGGGCACGGGTGTACGGATGCTTCGGCCGCCGGGCGACCTCGGCGGCCGTACCCAGCTCGACGATCTTGCCCAGGTACATGACCGCGATCGTGTGGCTCATGTGCGCCACCGCGGCGAGGTCGTGCGCGATGAAGAGGTAGGCCACGCCGAGCCGCCGCTGGAGATCGCGCAGGAGGTTCAGGATCTGGGCCCGGATCGAGACGTCCAGCGCGGAGACGGGCTCGTCGAGCACGACGAGCTTGGGCGAGAGGGCGAGCGCCCGGGCGATCGCGATGCGCTGGCGCTGACCGCCCGAGAACTCGTGCGGGAAGAGGTCGATGGACCGCTCGGGGAGCCCGACCAGCTCGATGAGCTCGAGCACGCGCGTGCGGAGCGTCGCGGCGGGCGGGCGCTCGTTGATGACGAGGGGCTCGCCGATGATGGAGCCGACGCGCATCCGGGGATCGAGCGAGGCGTAGGGATCCTGGAACACGGCCTGGACCGAGCGCCGGTAACCGCGGAGGCGGTCGCGGTCGAGCCCGTCGAGCGTCTGGCCCTCGAAGCGGATCGCGCCGCTCGTCGGCGTCTCGACGCGCAGGACCAGCCGGGAGGTCGTGGTCTTCCCGCAGCCCGACTCGCCGACGAGGCCGAGCGTCTTCCCCGCCTCGATCGTGAACGAGATGGAGTCCACGGCCCGCACGAGCCCGACCGAGCGCCCGAGGATTCCCCGGCGCACGGCGAAGTGCTTGGTGAGGTCCGTCGCCTCGAGCAGGGGGCTCATGGCGGCGCCTGGAGCCAGCAGCGGCTCGCGTGACCCGCGCCCCCGGCGAACTCCGGGGGCGCCTCCGCGCGGCAGCGATCCATCACGCGCGGGCAGCGCGGCGCGAAGGCGCAGCCGGGCGGGAGCGCGGCGAGGTCGGGCGGCTGGCCCTCGATGGCCGCGAGCCACTCGCTCGACTCCCCGAGCCGCGGCACCGAGTCGAGCAGCGCGCGCGTGTACGGGTGCGCCGGCGCCCCGAAGATCGCCGCGACGGGGCCGGCCTCCACGATCCGTCCGGCGTACATCACCGCCACGCGGTCGCATATCTTCGCGACGATGCCGAGGTTGTGGGTCACGAAGATCATCGCGAGTCGGTGCCGTTCCTGGAGCTCCTTGAGGAGCCGCAGGTACTGCGCCTGGATCGTGAGGTCGAGGCTCGTCGTGGGCTCGTCGGCGATCAGCAGGCGCGGCGGCGCGGCGATGGCCATCGCGCCGACGACGCGCTGGCGCATGCCGCCCGAGAGCTGGTGCGGGAAGGCACTGAGCCGCGTGGCCGGCGACGAGATCCCCACCGCCGCCAACAAGTCGAGCGCGCGCTCGGTGAGCGCCTTGCGCGAGAGCCCGCGATGCTGGACGAGGGACTCGCGGACTTGCATGCCGACGGAAAAGACGGGGTTCAGGCTGCTCATCGGGTCCTGGAGGATCATCGCGATCTTCCGGCCCCGGATCCGCTGCATCTCGCGCTCGCTCTTCGTCAGCAATTCCTCGCCGTCGAGGAGCACCGAGCCGCCCAGGATGCGCGCGGCGGGCCGCGGCACGAGGCGCAAGATCGAGAGGCACGTCATGCTCTTCCCAGAGCCCGACTCGCCGACGAGGCCGAGCGTCTCGCCCTCCGCCACCCGGAACGAGACGCCGTCGACCGCCTTGATCGTGCCCCAGCGCGTGACGAGGTGGGTCCGGAGGTCGCTGACCTCGATGACGGGCGCCGTCACGGCCGCGACCCGCGCGCTCAGAGCTGGCGGAGCTTCGGGTCGAGCGTGTCGCGCAGCCAGTCGCCGAGCAGGTTGAAGGCCAGCACGACGAGGAGGATGGCGAGGCCCGGGAAGACGGACACCCACCACGCGCTCGTCACGAAGTCGCGCCCCTCGGCGATCATCGAGCCCCACGCGGGCGTCGGCGGCGGGATCCCGGCGCCGAGGAACGAGAGCGAGGCCTCGACGATGATGACGTAGCCGACCTGGAGCGTGATCAGCACCACGAGGGTGTTGAGCGTGTTCGGGAGCAGGTGGCGGAGGATGATCCGCGACGCCGAGGCGCCGGCGATGCGCGCCTGGGTGATGAAGTCGAGCTCCATGAGCGTGAGCACCTGGCCGCGGATGACGCGCGCGTAGCGGGCCCAGAGGATCACGGCGATCGCGACGACCACGTTGGCGAAGCTCGGCCCGACGGTCACCGCCAGGATCAGCGCGAGCAGGATCACGGGGAAGGACATCGTGGCGTCGGTGATCCGCATGAGGATCGCGTCCACGCGCCGGCCGTAGTAGCCGGCGACCAGGCCCACCGCGGCGCCGAACGCGCTCGCGAGGAGCACGGTGAGGACGCCCGCGGTCAGCGAGACGCGCGCGCCCCAGATGATCCGTGCCAGGAGGTCCCGGCCGAGCCCGTCGGTGCCGAGGACGTGCTGCCGGCTCCCGCCCGCCTCCCACGCCGGCGGCTTGAACCGGTTCCGCAGCGTTTGCGCCTCTGGGTCGGCCGGACTCACCACGTTCGCGAGCAGCGCGACGAGCACGAAGACGGCGATGATCGAGAGCGAGACGACGGGTAGCCTCCGGCCGCGGAGTCCGGGTCGCGACGCCGCGCCGATCGCGGGGAGCGGCTGGGCGAGCGCGCCGCCGGCGGCCGGCTCAGCGGACATAGCGGATCCGCGGGTCGATGAACGCGTAGAGGCAGTCCACCGACAGGTTCACGACGGCGACGATCGCGGCGGTGGTGAGCACCACGGCCTGGATCACCGGGAAGTCGCGCGAGGTGATGGCCTCGTACGCGAGCCGCCCGAGCCCCGGCCAGGCGAAGACCGTCTCCACCACGATCGCGGTCGTGACGAGGATCGAGAAGTAGATGCCGGCGAACGTGACGACGGGAATGAGCGCGTTCTTCAGCGCGTGGAGCCACACCACGCGGCGCTCGACCACGCCCTTGACGCGGGCCAGCTTGACGTACTCGGAGTCGAGCACCTCGAGCATCCCGGAGCGGAGGAGGCGCATCATCCCGGCGACGACGAACCAGCCGAGCGTGAAGCCGGGCAGGACGTAGCTCGCGGGGCCGTCGATGCCGGCCGCGGGCAGCCACTGGAGCCGCCCCGCGACGACCTCGATGAGCACGATGGCCACCCAGAAGGTCGGGAGCGACTGGCCGAGCACCGAGATCACCTGGGCGGCGCGGTCGATCCAGGTGCCCTTGTGCGCCGCCGCCATCACGCCGAGCGGGAACGCCATCAGCAGGCTCACGGTCATCGCGAAGGCGGCGAGCTTGAGCGAGTTCGGCAGCCGCTGGCCGATCAGCTCGATCACCGGGCGGCGGGCGCGCAGCGACGTCCCGAAGTCACCCGTCAGCGCCCGGCCGACGAAGGACAGGTACTGCTCCACGTACGGCCGGTCCAGGCCGAGGTACTGGCGCGCGTTGGCGTAGTCCTCCTCGCTCGCCGACATCGGTAGGATGAGCTGGAGCGGGTCGCCGGTGGCCCGGGCCAGGATGAAGACGACGACCGACAGGATGGCCAGGGCCGCCAGCGACTGCACGAGCCGCGCGAGAACGAAGCGGATCACCTGCGGCCGTGCCTCGAACCGCTATTTCGACGAGGCCAGCTCGTCGAGGAAGAAGTCGTACATGACCGAGCCGATGTTCCACTTTCCGAGCGTCTTCGACGCGGCGTAGGGCGAGTGCAGGTAGACCACCGGCACGCCGTAGTGCTCGCTGCGCAGGCGCGTGTAGACGTTGCGCATCAGCACCGCGATCTTCTCCTTCTCCGTCATTTTCGGGATTTGCTCGAGCATGCCGTCGATCTCGGGATCGTTCACCACGTCGGTCGCCTTCGACTTGGAGTAGGCCATCTTCTCGATGAGCGCGTACGTCCCGATCCAGTCGCGGTTGGCGATGTTGTAGTAGCCCATCGCGCCCGGCGTCTTCCGGTCGAACCAGGTCTTCCGGAACGCCGGGTAGTCGACCGGGATCAGCTTCACCTGAACGCCGATCTTCTGCCAGTAGCCGGCCATCGCCTCGGCGAAGGCCCGCCCCTCGGGCAGCCCCGGGAGCTGGTACGCGAAGAGATCCATGCTGAAGCCCCCGCCGTAGCCCGCGTCGGCCAGGAGCTTCTTCGCCCGCGCCGGGTCGTACGGGTATTGCATCTCGGGCGTCGGCTTGAAGCCGAAGTCGCGATACGCCCACGAGAGCCCCATCGGGACGAACGCCGGATCCGCCTTGCCGGCGAAGATGGACTGCGCGATCTCGCCGCGGTCCACGGCGAGGTTGAGGGCCTCGCGCACCCGCTTGTCCTTCGTCGGCACGCCGTCCCGCGGGAGGATCCACCACATGGTCAGGATGGCCTCTTCCTTGCGCATGTGGATGGGAAAGCCCTCGTGCTCGAGCTCCCGGACGCGCTCGCGGCTCACGTCGGCGATATCCACCTCACCGCGGCGCAGCAGCGCGATCCGCGTCGTCTCCTCGGACACGAGCTTGAAGGTGATCGTCTTGTACTTCGGGACGCCGATGCGCCAGTGCTGGTCCACGGCCGCGAGCTTGATGTGCGAGCCGGTCACCTGCTCCACGAACCGGTAGGGCCCGCTGCCGACGGGCTTCCGCGCGAAGACGTCGTCGCCGTTCGCCTCGATGTACTTCTTGGGGAGCACCATGCCCTCGGTGGACAGCGAGCGCGACAGATACGTCGGGATGATGAGCGTCGGCTCCTTGGTGACGATCACGACGCGATCGGGCGCGGGCGTCTCGATGTCCTGGATGAGCGTGCGGAGCGGCCCGGCGTAGCCGGTCGTGGAGCGCTTGCCGATCGCGCGCAGGAGACTCCACTTGACGTCCTCGGAGGTCACCTCCTCGCCCGTGTGGAACTTGACACCCCGGCGCAGGTGGAACGTCCAGCGCCGGTGGTCCGACGAGGCCTCCCATTTGGTCGCGAGCCCGCCGTTGCCCGACGGCTGGCCGTCGGGGGTCACGCCGACGAGGTAGTCGAACATCAGCGACATGTAGTACTTGACGACGTGGCCGCCCAGCACGGGATCGAGCACCTCCGTGGAGAAGCTCGACAGGGCGATCGTGAGGTCGGTCTTGCTCTGCGCGTGCGCCGGGCTCGCCACGAGACTGAGCGCGGCCAGCGCCGCGACGATCCCGAAGATGGGTTTCATGCGTTGGCTCTCCTTTGATCCATGACCCTAGATCGGCGACCCGATGATCGCAAGCCCCTATTGGTCCCGGCGCGGCCGAGGACCCCTCGCTTGACCTCCTCCGGGGGCGCTGCTAGGTTGGGCGCGTGGCGAAGACAACGACGTTCACCGTCGAATGCCCCTGCTGCAAGGCCAAGCTCACGCTCGATCCCGAGCTGCGCGCCCTCATCTCCCACGAGCCGCCGCCGCCGACGCGCTCGGTCGCCGACCTCGGCGCCGCGTTCGACAAGCTGCGCTCGCGCTCCGCCCAGATCGAGGAGCGCTTCAAGCAGGGCGTGGAGGCGGAGGGCCAGAAGGGCAAGGTCCTCGACCGGAAGTTCCAGGAGGGGCTCAAGAAGGCCAAGGACTCGCCCGACCCGCCGAAGCGCCCCTTCGACTACGAGTAGGATGGCCGATGACCTGCTGCGCGGCCTCCTGCGGCAGGTCAGCCGGAGCTTCTACCTCTCGCTCGCGATCCTCCCCCGCCCGCTGCGCGAGCCGATCGGCCTCGCGTACCTGCTCGCGCGCGCGGCCGACACCGTCGCCGACACCCGGCTGATCGCGCGCGAGGCGCGCATCGCGCACCTCCAGACGCTCAGACGCGCGTGCGCGGGCGAGGCCGCCGACGTCGCTGCCGTCGCGCGGGCGTGCGCGCCCCACCAGCCTCACGCCGCCGAGCGCCGCCTGCTCGAGCGCGTGGGCGAGGCCCTCGAGCGCGTCGAGACCCTCCCCGCCGCCGACCGCGTCGAGGTGCGCGCGGTGCTCGCGACCCTCACGTCCGGCATGGTCTTCGACCTCACGCGCTTCCCCGGCGAGGACGCGCCCGGCCTCACGGCGCTCGATACCTCGGAGGAGCTCGACCGCTACACGTACCTCGTGGCCGGCTGCGTGGGACCCTTCTGGACCGCCCTTCACGTGGCGCACCGGCCGAGGCTCCGGCACTGGAAGCTCGGCGAGATGAGCGAGCAGGGTGTGCGTTTCGGCAAGGCGCTCCAGCTCACCAACGTGCTCCGCGACGTCCCGGCGGACCTCCGGCACGGGCGCTGCTATCTGCCGGCGGACGGTCTGGCGACGCTGGGCCTCGGGCCCAAGGACCTGCTCGACCGCGACGCGGCCGCGCGCGCGCTCCCCCTCTACCGCCGCCTCCTGGGCCAGGCCCTCGAGCACTACGACGTCGCGTGGCGCTACACGCTCGCGATCCCACGCCTCGAGTGGCGGATGCGCCTCGCGTGCGCGTGGCCGCTCCTGATCGGGCTCGCGACGGTGGCGGAGCTCGCGGCCCACCCGAACCCGCTCGCCGCGACGGCGCCCGTCAGGATCACGCGCGGCGCCGTCCGCGGACTGCTCGCGCGCTCGGCGTGCAGCGTGTGGTCGAATCGCGCGCTCGCGGCCGACGCCGCCCGCCTCCGCCGCCGCGTCACGCTCTAATTTCCGCTTGCGCTCGGCCGGGCACGACGGCAGGGTAGGGCAGGCGCGAGCCACCCGTTCACTCACGGAGGAGACGATGGAACGCACGTTCGGTGAGCCCCAGCCCTGGACGCCGACGCCCCCGCCCCCTATGGCGCCTGCTCCCCCGATGGCGCCCGCCGCCCCGGCCCCGAAGGCGGCCCGGCGGAAGCCCAAGGCAAAGAAGCGGTCTCGGCCGAAGGCCAAGGCCCGGAAGGCCAAGGGCAAGGCGCGCGGGAAGAAGGCCCGGAAGGCGAAGAAGAAGACGAGAGCCCGGCGGCGGCGCTAGTCGAGCAACGAGAGGCCCAGGAGGGCCGCCGGGTCCACCCGCGCCCCGCCCAGCTGGGCGGCGAAGTGCAGGTGCGGGCCCGTCGCGCGGCCCGTGGCCCCCACCGTCCCGAGCGTCTGGCCGCGCTCGACCCGCTCGCCCTCCGTGACCGCGACCGAGTCGAGGTGGAAGTAGAGCGTGTAGAGGCCGAGGCCGTGGTCGAGGACGACGAAGCGGCCCGGGAAGAAGAAGTCGGCGACCAGCGCCACGCGCCCGGAGTTGGCCGCGACGACGGGAGTCCCCGTGGGCGCGGCGAAGTCGCTGCCGGTGTGCGGCGCGCGTGGATGGCCGTTGATGATCCGCCGCGCCCCGAAGCCCCGGCCGGGCTCCGGCCCGGCGACCGGCCGCGTGAAGCGGCCGCGCCACAGGCGCTCCGGCGTGATCGTGCGGTAGAGCGTCTGCAGACGCGCCCCCTCCGCCACCGCGCGCCGCTCGGTCTCGGGGTCGAGCTCCACCATCGCGCTCGGCACCTGCAGGCGCTCGACCGGGAAGTCGCGTCTCAGGACCTGCACGCTCCCGCGCGCCGTGCGGGGCTCCTGGCCCTTCTCGACGGCCGCCACGCGCCAGTGGCGCGTGCCCGGCTTCGTCTCGAGGTCAAGGCCGACCAGCGCGGCGTGGCCCTCCCCGTAGGGAAAGAAGGCCAGCGGGCGGCCGTCCAGCGACCCCTCGACCGTCGCGCCCGCCGTCACGTTCCTCACGTAGAGCCAGGCCACGTCGCCGATCCGGGGCTTCGCCGGGTGCCAGACGACGTCCGCGCGTTCCGCCGCGACGGCGGGGCCGGCCAGGGCGAACGCCGCGACCAAGATCAGGCCAACGGTCGCGGGGACGCCCCTCACTCGGAGCGCTGCTGGCGCAGGAACTGCTCGAACTCGGCGACGAGCTCCGCGGCAGGGGGAAGGTCGCTCCCCTGCCCCGGCTCCGCCGGCTCCTCGACCGCGTCGCGCGACTCGAGCTTCTTGACGTAATTGGCGATCTTCGCGTTCTGGGAGACGATCTCGGCGAGGTTCTGGTCGAACTGGCGCACCGCCTCGTCGAGGTCCGAGAGGTCGAGCGCGGCGCCGAGGAGCGGCAGCACGCGCTTGACGAGCGCGAGCGTCGCCTTCGGGTTCTCGATGCCCGAGATGTAGTGCGGCACATTCGCCCAGAGGCTCGCCGTGGCGACGCCGTGCTCGCGGCAGGCGATGTTCAGGACGCCGACGATGCCGGTCGGGCCCTCGTAGCGCGTCTGCCGGATGCCGAGGCGGGCGGCGAGCTCGGGATCGGCGGCGCCGCCCACGAGGCGGACGGGACGAGTGTGGGGCACCTCCGCGAGGAGCGCGCCGAGCGTCAGCACGAGCGCGACGTCGCACCGTCGCGCGAGCTCGAGCACCGCCTCGCAGTAGGCCTTCCAGCGCAGGTGCGGCTCGGCCGCGACGCCGACGATCACGTCGCGCGCGAGCGTGGGCGACTGCGCGAGGGAGAAGTCGGTCACCGGCCAGAGGATCTCGCGCTCCGTCTCCGAGCCCGCCTTGAACCTGACGGTGGGCCGGGTGAGCCCGAAGTGGTAGAACTCCTCGGGGTCGATCTCGGCGAACTTCTCGGCGGAGAGCGAGGTCGCCAGATAGCGGGCGGCCGTGGTCGCCGCCTCGGCCGCGTCGTTCCACCCGCTCCACGCCATGATCAGGATGGGCCGCCGCAAACCCTCGGGCTGCGAGTGGATCGTCAGCATCGGCTCGGCCTCCTCGACCTGCTCAGCCCGAGTCTAGCACGAGGCTCTTGGACGCGCCCCGGCGTCGCCGGCCGCCGAGGTAGGCCCGGAGCACCTTCCGCAGCCCTCGGAACGCGATCGCGCGGTACGGCACCGCGCGGGGCGGGAACCAGCGCGCCTCCGCCACGTCGTCGGCCGGCGTGAGCCGCCCCGGCCCCGGCGTCACCCGGTAGACGATCGTCAGGAGGGGGAGGCCCCGGGGGCCGTACCGGTCGGTCACGAAGCCGATGAGGCGCGCGCGCCGCGTGGCCACCCCGAGCTCCTCGGAGAGCTCGCGCGCGAGGCCGCGCTCCGGAGTCTCGCCGGCCTCGAGAAACCCTCCCGGCAGGTCCCACGTGCCCACGTACGGCGGCCGCGCGCGGCGGCCAAGGAGCACACGCCCGCCGCGCAGGATCACCGCCACGGCGGCCGGCACGGGGTTGCCGTAGAACGTGAAGCCGCAGCGGCGGCAGCGGAGGCGGCGCCGCCCGTCCTCGACGACGGACCGGAGCCGGCCGCCGCACCGGAGACAGTAGCGCGCCCCGCTCACGCGACGCGCGCGGCGAGCGCCGTCCGAAGCTCGCCGGCGATCGCCACGAGCCCCTGGGCGGCGGGACTCTGGGGCGCCAGGGCGACGAAGGGCTCACCGGCGTCGCACGCGACGGCGAGCGCCGGATCGAACGGGACGCGGCCGAGGAATGGAATCCCGGCGTCGCGGGCGAGCGCGGCGGCGTCGGGGCCGGGGAAGAGCCCGGCCATGTTCTCGACGAGACCGAGGACCGGCGCCCCCGTCTGTGCGGCCACCGTGATCGACTTCAGCACCACGAGGTGCGCGACCCCCGACGGGATCGTGACGACGACGCTCCCGGCGAGCCGAGGCACGAGCCCGGCGATCGTCGCGAGACGGTCGGTGCCCGGCGGGAGGTCCAGGAGGAGCAGGTCGAGGTCGCCCCAGTTCGTGTCGGCGAGGAACTCGCGGAGCGCGTTCGCCTCCATCGTCCCGCGCCACGTGTGCGCCTCGGCCTGCGTCGCCGCGTCCCACACGAGCGGCGCCGCGTCCGAGGGGAGCAGGAGGTCCATCGAGACCACCTTCACCCCGAGCCCGGTCCGCGGCGGCTCGACGCCGCCCGCGGCGAACGTCAGGCGCTGGCCGCGGACGCCGAGCATCTTCGCCATCGAGGGGCCGTTGAGGTCGGCGTCGAGGACGCCGACCCGCGCGCCCCCGAGCGCCCACGCGCACGCGAGCCCCGCCGTCACCGACGACTTGCCGACACCGCCCTTGCCCGAGACGACCGCGACGATCGCGCGCACGCCGGCGAGGCGCTCGCGGAGCCGTGCCTGCTGGGCCTCGACCTGGCCGACGATGTTCGAGCCGCCGTCGCCCGCGATGTCCTTGTATTTTTTCAGGGCGCCTCCCTCTGCCAGGCGGCGCGAGCGAGCACCACGGCGGTCGCGGCGGCGACCACGGCCATGAGCCAGGCGCCCGCCGCGTTCGGCGGCACGCCGCCGCCGAAGCTCGGCATCCGCATCGACTCGGAGCCGGCGAGCGCGATCCGCGCGACGAGGACGGCGCGGAGCGCGACGAGGAACGCCACGACCCGCGCGAAGTCGCGGCGCGCGAGCACCCAGCGCTCGAACCACGGGCGCGGGGCCGCGAGGACCCAGGGAACGCCGACGGCGATCGCGGCGCCCACGACGAACCAGACGGCCGGGCCGCGCATGGGGAGCACGGTGAGCTGGAGCCAGAGCGCGGTGACCCAGTAGATGACGCCGTACGCGAGGTACGCGCCGGCGGCCTGCCGGAACTTCCGCTCGTGCGCGCTCACGGCGCCGACGGCCGGAAGCGGCCGCCCCACCTGGTCCGCACCTCCGCGAGCAGCTCACGCGTGATCACCGTCTCGCCGCGCCCGCGCGCGTACGCCTCCGCCGCCTTCACCACCATGCCCCGCGCGAACGACGGGATCGCCCCGAGCCGCTCGCGCGCGCCCTCGTCCCAGACGAGCTCGTAGTCCACGGGCAGGCCGAACGTGAGATCCGCGGGGAGCTCGATGGTCTCGCCGCCGTGGGCGCCGGGCCGGTAGCCGCACGCGGGGTCCTCGGCGAGGTAGTCGCCGTAGGTGGCGTACGCGCGACAGCGGCAGCCGCCGCACACCTTCGAGAACTCGCACGCGCCGCAGCGCCCGCCGAGCTTGGGCTCGCGGAGATCGTCGAAGACGGGCGCGCCGCGCCAGATCTCGGCGAACGAGCTCCGGCGCAGGCTGCCGGCCGTGACGGGCATGTAGGGGCACGGCGTCACGTCGCCCTCGGGCGTGATGCGGCAGTAGTACTTGCCGGCCGGACACGAGCCGTGGGCGTAGTTCTTGAGGAGCGGCGAGGACGGGTTCAGCTCCCAGAGGATGCGGCGGAAGTGCGGCGCGCACTTCGCGCGGATCAGGAGCCCGTCGGCCCGGCCGACCGGCGTGGACCATGGGTCCTCGAACGGCGCCCGCGCCTCCGCATCGCCGATGCCGAGCATCCGCTTGACGAACGAAGGCGGGCCCTGCCCCACACCCTGGACCCTCGCGAGATACGTCAGAATGCGTTCGTAGGCCGCGGCGTCGATGTCGGTGAGGTCTCGCCCCCGCCCCGTCCGCACGAGGAAGAAGAAGTTCAGGACCTTCGCCCCGAGCTCTTTCGCGAGGTCGATCATCGCCGGGACCTCGCCCGCGTTCCAGTCGGTGACCGACATGTGGAGCGAGAAGTCGAGCCCCTCGTCGGCGAGCACGCGCGTCGCGCGCACGGCGCCGTCCCACGCGCCCGGCAGATGGCGGAAGGCGTCGTGCTTGTCGCGGTCGGTCGAGTCCAGGCTGATCGAGGCGCCGAGCACGCGGTGCTCGCGCATGAGCTTCGCCTCCCGCTCGCGCAGGAGGACGCCGTTGGTGCCGAAGACCGTCGTGAACCGCTTCTCGCCCGCGTACGCGGCGAGGTCCCAGATGTCGCGGCGGAGGAGAGGCTCGCCGCCCGTGAGGATGAGGAAGACGTTCGGGTTGACGAGGGCGATCTCGTCCATCACGCGGCGGCACTCGGCGGTGGTGAGCTCGCCCCGCGTGTCGGCGCCCGCGAACGCCGACATGTAGCAGTGGGCGCACTCGAGGTTGCACCGCTGCGTCAGGTTCCAGGAGACGGAGTACGCGGTATAGGAGGTCGCCGTCACCATCTGTGGACATTCCACCGTGCCCGCGGCGTGTGGTAGCGTTCAGGCATGGGCGTCTTCACGGTCCCGGTGATCCTCGTTCACCCCGACCTTCGCGACCGGTCCACGGCCGCCGATCTCCTCGTCGATACCGGCGCGACGTACACGCTCCTTCCACCCGCGCTGGTCGCACGGTTGGAGCTTCCCACTCTGGAAGAGCGGCCGGCGGAGCTCGCGAGCGGCGAACGCGTCACATACCGCATCGGCGAAGTTCGAGTCAGGCTCGACGACAGGGAACTCACGACGATCTTCGTCGCGGGACCGCCGGGATGTCCCGCCCTTCTGGGCGCCGTGACCCTGGAGGCCTTCGGGCTCGCCGCCGACCCGGTTCACCGGCGGCTCCTTCCCGTCGTCGCTCGCCTGTAACAGGCACGAGAGGATTACCGCGGCTTCTTCTGCGAGACGTAGCCCGCGATCACTTCGTTCATCGTCTGCCGCGCGTGGCCGATGCCCTCCTCGCAGACGGCGAGGTCGATCGTCGTCACGCCCTTGGCCGCCGCGACGCGCTCGATCTCCTCACGCGTCATGTCGCGCATGAAGCCCGCCGGCACGCGGTCGAGCCGCGCGGTCGCGTCCTCGGTCCAGGCGAAGGCGCCGCCGTTCCCTTCCGCCACGGGCGCGGGCGCCTGAGCCGGCTCGAACCTCGTCTTCGCGAGCAGCGTGTCCCAGCCGGCGCCGAGCTTCTCGCGGCCGACCGTCTCCTCGATCATCGGCAGCGCGAGCTGGCAGGTAATGACCGGGATCTTGTGCGAGCGCGCGTACTTCTCCACGCGCGCCTTGGCGCGTCTCCTGAGGTACGCGTCCGTCACTTCCCGGAGGGCGTCGCGAGCCTCGGCGGACCACTTCACCAGCACGCCGGGCAGGGACTCCTCCTCCTCGATGCCGCCCTCCTGCTTCGCGATCGCCTCGACGACCTCGCGCGAGATGACCTGGAACTTCTCCGCGCCGGCCCTGCAGACGGGGCACGCGACGACGGCGTTCGGCCCCTTGACCGTGTAGCCGCACACCGAGCAGATCGCCGTCGCCGCCTGCTGCTCGGCGCGGAGCTTCGCGACGGCCAGGTCCTCGGCCATGATCTGCATCTTCTCGGCCATCCGCGTCGGCATGAAGATCGCCATCGCCTCGTCGATGACCTTGTTCGTGATGACCGTGTGGCCCTGCTCGATCGCGTAGCGGAGGAGGGCCGTCCGCGCGACGCCCTTGACTTGAAGGGGCACGCGCTCCATGCGCGCCTCGGCCTCCTCGGTCCAGGCGATGATCTCCTCGGCCTTGACGTCGAGCGGCGGGTAGAACTTGCCGCCCGTCAGGAGCACGTTGCAGGGCGCCTGCCGGATGAGGTTCTCGGTGTTGGAGCCGAGGTCCACCTCGTGCTCGTCGGAGTGCACGCCGACGCGCCCGAGGATCAGCAGCCAGGGCTGCTCCTTGCGCGCGAAAGTGAGGATCTTCTCGAAGCACTTCCCGTCGAGCAGCGTGATGTCGAGGTCCAGGCCGTCGGCGGCCGCGAGCTTCCGGGCGATCTCCAGGTGCGACTGGTAGATCTTCGCCAACCCGGTGTCGATGATCTCCTCGTGCAGCTGCTCTTGCTCCTTGAATCGAAAGATCTTCGACGCCTTTTCGTTGAGCACGCCGACGATGCCGTTGAACATCGCGTAGTGCAGGTACGGGTCGTAGACGGCGACGGCACGGAGAGGCCGGCCGAGGGCCTTCGCGAGGGAGACGCCGAGCTTGAGCCCGTTGAAGGACTGCGGCGAGCCGTCGAGACCGACGACGATCGCGCCCTGCGCGTCGCGGAGCGCGTCCGCGTTGCGGACGATGAGCGTGTCCTTCGCGACCTTGCGGACGAAGCGCTCGGTGACCGAGCCGAGCTGGCTGTCCTTCACCGCGCCCATGCCGAGGGCGCCCATGACGACGAGGTCGTAGTCCGCGGCCAGGCAGTCCTCGACGAGCACCTTATAGTGCTTGCCGTCCACCATCTTGCGCTCGAAGGCGAGACCCGCCGCCTCGGCCTTCCGGGCCATGACGTCGAGGTAGGAGTCGGAGATGAGCTGGAGACCCATCGCGATCAGCGAGTCGTGGATCTTCCGCTGGCGCTCGAGCTCGTTCTCGTCCTTGTACTCCTCCGGCAGCGTGTACTCCATCTGCTTGAACCGGTAGTCGTGGAGGCGTGCCGCGTACACGTGCATGCCGGTGAGCCTCGCGCCGCACGTCCGGCCCAACTCGACGGCGAGGTCGATCGCCCGGTTCGAGTAGTCCGAGTTGTCCACCGGAACGTAGATGTGCTTGAACATGACCCCTCCCTCTCGGGCCTGCGCTATGACGATTCGCGTCCGGCCGCGGCCGCCGCGCGCGCGGCCGTCACGGCTCGGGATTCAGCGCGTACTCGAGCGCGAGCCAGAAGCTCCGGCTGTAGCGGAAGAACCACAGCGGGAACACGATCGCCACCGGCACCCACAGCGCGAGCTGCGCCGCCGGCGAGAGCGTCGTGAGACGCCACAGCGTGAGGTACCCGCCCATCACGATGAGGGCCGTGGCGGCGTAGTTGAGGTAGATCGCGCCGACGAAGTAGCCCTGCGCCCGCTCGAAGACGAGCCCGCAGAGCGCGCAGGACCGGGCCATCGTGAACCGGCCCACGAAGAGCCGTGTCCCGCCGCAGCGCGGACAGGAGAGGCGCGCCGCCCGGCCGAGGGCCCGTGCCAGGCGCCCCGCCCGACCCTCGCGCGGCATCCGCGACCCCGGCCGTCACGCGCGGCCGGCTCAGTGCTTCGCGGGGGCGGCCGCCGGCGCCTTCACGTCGGCGGTCCGCTTCATCACCGCGAAGCCATCGGGGAGGAGCAGGAACACCAGGAGCGTCGCGATCGCGAGCGGGGTGATCGCGACCATCCCCAGCGTCCTCGCCTCGAACCGGAGGTGCATGAAGTACATCGCGACGAGCGTGGCCTTGCCGAGCGCCAGCGCACACAGGAGCACGCCGATCGTCAGCTTCGCGAGTGGCGCGTAGATCACCGCGATCTCGATGACCGTGAGGATCGCGAGGTACCAGAAGATCGCCATGTAGTTCGGGTGCTTGTGCTCTGCGCTCGCCATCGCTCCGTCCCTCAGATGAGATACATGAAGGTGAACACCATGATCCACACGAGGTCGACGAAGTGCCAGTACAGGCCGACGATCTCGACCGCGTTGTAGCTGGCCCGCGGCTCGGGCCGGTTCGCCACGTACCGGATGATCGCGAGGAGATAGATCACGCCCCCGGTCACGTGCAGGCCGTGGAACCCGGTGACGAGGAAGAACGTCGTGCCGAAGAGGGACGCGCCCCACGGGTTGCCGTTGATGTGCAGGCCCCGGTGGATCAGGTGGGTCCACTCGTACGCCTGCAGGCTCACGAAGATGGCGCCCCCGAGGGCGGTGAGGAAGAGGAACATCTTGCACCGCGCGCGGTCGCCCTTCCCGAGCCACTCGAGCCCCTTCACCATCGTGACGCTCGAGCAGATCAGGAGGAACGTCATCAGCGCGGTGAGGTTGATACCGAGCACGTCGTACGGGCTCGGCCAGTCGGCGCTGGTCGCCCGCATCGCGCCGTAGCCCGCGAGCAGCGTGCCGAAGCCCACGGCATCGCCCGCGAGGAAGATCCACATCCCGAGCTTCCCCCAGCTGTCCGGCGTGAGGGGAGTCTCGGCCGGTTCGACCGCCGAGTGCACGGAGGCTGCGCTCATGTCGTCTCCTTGAGCCCCACGACGAGTGTCACAGCAGGTACACCACGACGTACAGGATCGGCCAGAGGCCCACCACGAAGTGCCAGAACATCGCGCACGCCTTGACCGGTGTCGTGCGGCCGTCCGCGTAGCGGCCGCGCGCGGCGCCCGCGAGGACGACGCCGAGCCAGACCAGGGCGCCGAGGACGTGCACGCCGTGCGCCCCGATCAGCGTGTAGAAGGCGCCGCCGTAGGCGCCGGACGACACGGTGAGCCCGTACCCGATGAGCCGCACCCACTCGTACCCCTGCACGCCGAGGAAGAGCGCCCCGAGTCCGGCGGTGAGCGCGAGCCGGCGCACCCCCGTGGCCGCCGCCCCGCGCGCGAGGGCGCGGAGCGCCGCGAGCATCGTGACGCTCGACGCGAGCAGGACGAGCGTGTTCACGCCCGTCACACCCACCGGCAGGCGCGGCTGGAGCGGCGGGGGCCAGGCGGGGTGGCCGAGCCGCAGCACGAGCAGCGCCCCGATGAGCGCTGCGAAGAACATGGACTCGCCGCCGATCAGGATCAGGATCGCCAGCCGGAGGTTGTCGAGCGGCGGCCGCCGCTCCGACGGCTCGCGCCCGGGCCCGTCGTCCCCCCCCGTCGGAGGCACCGGCGGCGGGACGGGGCCCGGTGGACGGCGCGCGACGGGCCGGCGCCCCGGCGGAGCCTCGAGGGTGACCGGAGGCGTCACCAGCGGATCCCCACGAGGAACGACGCGACCGCGAGCGCGCCGATGATCGCGAGCAGCACGCGCAGCGTGTGGCGGTTGCGGGCGTCGCTGGTCATGCCTTGTCCAGCGCCAGGAGCGCCAGGAGGACCGGCAGGTAGAACAGCGAGGCGAAGAGCACGCGCCGGGCCGTGACGAGCGAGGGCCGGAGCGCCTGGCGCGCGCCCAACGCGACGAAGGCGGCGCCGAGCAGGAACGCGCCGGCGAAGTAGATCGGGCCCGCGAGGCCGATCAGCGTCGGCAGGAGGCTCACCGCGAGCAGCGCGAGGCAGCCGTTCAGGATCTGGCGCTCGGTGCTCGCCCCGTCCGCGTCCACGACCGGCAGGAGCCGCACGCCCGCGCGCGCGAAGTCGTCGCGGTAGAGCCGCGCGATCGCGAGCGTGTGCGGAAGCTGCCAGAGGAAGACGATCCCGAAGAGCACCCACGCGCCGAGACCGAGGTCGCCGCGGGCCGCGGCCCAGCCCGCCACGGGCGGGAGCGCGCCGGGCACGGCGCCGACGAGCGTGCAGAGCGGCGTCCTGAGCTTCAGCGGCGTGTAGGCGAAGAGGTAGAGCGCCGCGGTCACGGCGGTCACGGCGAACGGCAGGAGCCCGACGAAGCTCGCGAGGTAGCCGATGCCACCGAGCGTGATCGCGCCGCCGAACAGGAGCGCCTCGAGCGGCGCGATCCGCCCGTCGGGCAGGGGCCGCGCGCGCGTGCGCTCCATGCGCGCGTCCACGTCGCGCTCCCAGTACTGGTTGAGCGCGAGCGAGCCGCCGGCCGCGAGGAGCGTGCCGAGGAGCAGGTGGAGCAGCCGCGCGTAGTCGGGCGCGCCCTGGTGCCCCACGTAGAAGCCGACGACCGTCGTCACCAGGATCATGACGACGATCCGGGGCTTCGCGAGCGAGACGAGGTCGGCGACGACCCGGCGGCGCTCGCGCGCGAGCGGGACGACGATCGCCTCCGTCGTCGCGCGCCCCGCGCTCGCGGTCGTCAGCGCCATTGTAGCGAGCCCCGCGAGGCC
>WNFJ01009547.1_pt1 | contig 46430 bp, 36 predicted proteins | sample 5400461 | NCBI WGS metagenome assembly WNFJ01 (sample SAMN13153349, study PRJNA577476) | soil metagenome | isolation source: 115 cm saprolite on Douglas fir-dominated hillslope | place: USA:California | collected 2013-09-17
GCCGGTGGTCTTTTCGTTGGGGGCGGATGGACGGCTCACCGGGTCCGGGCCGATCCGCGTCACGGGGCAGGTTGCCCGCGGCTCGCACACCGAGCAAACCATGGGCACGACCGCTCAACGGACGACCACAACGAGAGAAATGACGCCGCTCGAAGCACGAAATTATCCGACTGCCACCAGGAATGGCCAAGTGTATACGGTCCAGGAGGACGCAACCGAATGGGTCTACGGACCTACGGGCTCGCGGACTGTCACCGACTTCGTCACAAAGAGCGCCGACTGCGCGCTTGGTCCGATGTCATCGATTGGAGCAAGTCCGCTTCCCCATGTGCCCAAGAACGATTTGGATGTGCTCACAACCATTGGCGCCGGGCTGGGCACATTGATGAAGGGTGGGAATGTGAAAGATGCGACGAATGAAATGCTATTTCCGGACGCCGGAAAGACTATCGCGCCCGGTCTGCGCATGAGCGGCAGCTACGGAAGTACTACTGGCTTCAGCCTCAACTTTCATCCTGAATCCGTCACCGCCGCATGCGGCGATGCGGAACGGGCGCTGGAGTATTCGGTCCAGCGTGCCGTCAATAAAACGATGGTGGCGATCAAGGACAATGCAAATCCAATCTCACTTCAACTCATGCCTGACGGGTCCATCACCGGCGAGGGGAGTGTGCAGGTGAACGGCAGAATCATCACAGGAACCACGGATGATGCGAACAATCCGTTCGTGTTTGCGCCGCATGTGGCTCGTTGCGAAGTGGGCCGCCTGGTTGCCGGTGCTTCGGCGCCGACTCCGCCGGCGGCAGTGCCCGCCGTGGCGCCCCCGTCCGCGGCGGCCCCGTCCGCACCGACAGCAGGCGCGGGCGGCGCATCGCTGCGGATTTCGGCCGGGCCGGGCGTAACCGCTCTTCTTGCCGGCAAGGCTCTCGTTGTTCTGAAAGATAATCTTGAAAATGTCTTGGCGTCGGGCGGCATCCGCGCTCCAGCGGGAAGCAGCAGCGTCGCCGCATGGTCCCACGCCTGTGAACGCTCAACTCGCGACCCGGTCTGCCTGCAGGGCGTTAGCAGCCTTGGGAATTACGCCGTCGCCAGAACAGGATTTGACGCGAACGGGACGGCAACTTTCAATAACGTACCGAGTTCAGGAACGTTTTACGTCTTGACCGAGACGGCGTATACGCATCATCTCGTGTGGATCCTCAGAGTCGACTTGAAGCCCGGCGCGAACACAATCACATTGGACGAACGCAATGCAACGCCCATCGATCGATGATTGCGAATCGGACTTGGACCTTCTGACCTCGCTTTGGTTTGCAGTAGTCTTTAATATTGGTTCGTCAGAAGAGATCGTGGGTTGATTCCGGTTCAGGCAGCTTGCCAAGTGAATGATAGAGGGCGAATTCGAGAACTCGGTATGCGCGAAAAGCCTTAGGATTTTCTCATGGTGACTTTGGCCTTGTTGTTCAGGTCCTCCACAAACGCCGCTGAAAATCAGTTTTGCGCCCTGAAGTAGTTGAGGATCAACTCCCGGTGCTGGCGCATGGAGCGGGCGATCTACACTCGATTAACTACTCGAATCGAAGTGCGTCGGTAGGGTTCACGGCCGAGGCGCGGCGCGCGGGAATGAGCGCGGCACCTAGAGCCGTCGAGCACAGCACCAAAGTTGCGGCAAGGATCGTTACTGGGTCTGTCGGCTTGACGTCGTATAGCTGCGATTCAACAAGACGGCCCAACGCCCAGACGCAAGGTAGCGCAATCGCTGTTCCCCCGGCGATCATCACCAGCGCGTCGCCGAGTACCAGCCAGATGGTGGAAAGGCGTGTCGCCCCCAGCGCCAATCGAATACCGAGCTCGCGCGTGCGCTGGGTCACGACAAAAGACATTACACCGTACAGGCCAACTAACGAGAGCACGAGCGCCAGTGTGCCGAAGCCGGTGGAAAGTGCGGCCAGCATGCGCTCTGTGTTCAAGGATCGGTCGATCTGCTCGTCTAGCGTGCGGAAATAGGTGATGGGCAATGCTGGATCGGCGTTGTGAAGGATGGCCCGAATCGATCGAAAGGCTGACTCGGGGGTTCCCCGAAACTTCACGTAGAAATTCGAGCCAGAGTACTCGGCGCCTATGGGAAAGTAGGCTTGCTCCCAGCGCTCGCGAACACTCCGGTAACTGATGTCCTGCACCACGCCGATGATCTCGGCATCCGGTTTCACGTTGGGTCCGGATCCCATACCGACGTGCGCGCCGAAAGGATTGCGTCCTCCGAAATATCGCTTTACAAAGGCTTCGTTGACAATGACGACACGCCGCCCGCCCTCATTCACCGGGAGCGAATCGTGTTGGTCGAAGTCTCGTCCACCGACAATTCTGGTCCCGAGGGTCGCGAAGAACGCAGGGGTGACGGCATTTAGGTGGACATCGCGATCGGTGGTGAATCGTTCAGTGCTCTGGATCGTTAAGGGATTGTTCCAGGCTCCACCGAGCAGTAACTGGAAGTTGGCAATGGCCGAGCTCTGAGTGCTCGCGGAACTTCGAATTTCGTCATGAATTTGCCGAATGAGCCGGTTTGCGTCGGATTGAGAGTAGCCGCTTCGCGTCGGTCTGATGCCGAAGGAGATCAAGCTGGATGTGTCGAACCCCGGACCTTTTGCCAACAGCCCGGAGAGGGTTCGAACAAACAAACCTGCCGCGACTACCAGAATCAAGGTGAAGGCGATCTGAGCCGTCACAATCGCCCTCCGCAGCGCTAGGCCGCCGGAAGGCGTGCCGCCCCGCTCCCGGAGCGAGGAATCCAGCGATTTGCGGCCGGCCTGTAAAGCCGGTGCGCAGCCGGCGAGGAAACCGGTAGCCAGGCTTACCAGAAATGCAAAAAGCAACAAACGCGTATCGACGTTGGCTTCGAGGTCGGTCGCAGCAGTGTTGCGGGGCAGGAATGCGATGAGAGCCCGTACGGCAACGGGCGCCATCACTAAGCCGAGCAGTCCACCGGCAAATGCGAGAAGCACACTGTCGGCGAGAAGCTGTCGTCCAATTCGACCACGTGACGCTCCCAAGGCCAACCTCGTGCTGATTTCCCGATGGCGAGCCGAGCCGCGCGCCAAAAAAAGTCCCGCAACATTCAAGCAAGCCAGAACCAAGAGCACCGCCGTCGCCACGAACAAGACCCAGAGCGGCCGCGAAAAGTTATGCCGCAGAATAGAATGGCCTTGAGGAGCCGCAGTGAGTCCCAGTGTCGACGCAAGAAACTGCCGCCGCCGCTCGGCGCTGACTCTTGAGACTTTCGTGCGGCGCGTGTCTTCGTCCAACATCGCTTTAAACCAGGGCTGCAATCCTGTCTGAGCTTGCGCCAAAGAGACGTTCTGCTTCAACCGGCCGAGGATCTGCACCCAGCGCGTACGGCGATCGAGCATGCCATTGAAGCCGGGAATGGCTTGGGCCGACATGACGGCTGGAATCCAGAGCGATGGAACCTCGCCCACGTCGATGCCGTGAAACGTCGGCGCGGCAACACCGACAACCGTCATCGCGTGTTGGTTCACCAACACCTTTCGGCCCACGATATCCTGGGCGCTTCCGAATTGGTTTTTCCAGAAGTCGTAGGAGAGTACAACCACGGGACTCGATCCCGGCGCCTGGTCGTCATCGATGGTCAACAGCCTGCCTAGCGCGGCGTTCACTCCGAGTACCGAAAAGTATGTACCCGACACGAGTTCCGCGGCAGTCAGCCTGGGATCTCCATCCGTCGAGAGATTGATTGTTGTCGCAGCGCGGCAGAACACGCCGTCGAAGAATTGCTTCTGCTGCTGGAGATCCTGGCAGATCGGGTAGGACATCAAGTTGTCACTGCCCAAGGTCTCGGCCATTTGAAAGCCGATCCAATCGATGAGAACCAGGCGCTCGGGATGGTCGACCGGGAGCGCGTGCAGAACCACCTGATCGATAAGAGAGTAAAGGGCGGTCGTCGCTCCAATTCCGAGCGCGAGCGAAAGCACTGCGGTTGCCGTAAACGAGGGGCTCCGGAGAAAAGATCGTGCCGAAAAGCGGAGGTCGTACACGAAATCTCGCAGCCATCGAGTCAGCCAGATGTCGCGCACCTCCTCGCGTACGTGTGTGGCTCCCCCGAGCTCGAGAGCGGCCCGTCTGCGCGCCTCGGGCTCTGGCAAACCGGAATGAATCAGGTCAGCCACCCGGCGGTCGATGTGGTAAGCCAATTCGCGGTCCAGGTCGTTTTCCAGCTTTCGTAGCCGGAACCAGTTGAGCATTCGCTTCATTGCACGGTACCCTCGTCAAAAATCAGTTGGACCGCTCCCGTCAGACGAGCCCAGCTATCTTTCTCGACCTGGAGCTGCTTGTGCCCGGAGCGCGTCAGGGAATAGAACTTGGCTTCGCGTCCCGTTTCCGATTGCTTCCATTCGGCCTTCAGCCAGCCCTTCTGTTCCAGCCGGTGGAGGGCGGGATACAGAGATCCCTGGTTTACCTGGACGACGGATTTCGAAATCTGTTCGAGTCGCTGGGCAATCCCGTACCCATGCGCCGGCTCCAAAGAGAGGATTTGGAGGATCAGCATGTCGAGCGTGCCTTGAGGAATAGGAAACCGCGAAGATGACATCAATGCCTCAACCTTCTACCGCTCAGAATACCACACAATAGGTCGAAGGATGAGGCTACGTCGCCTTTGGCCCTGGTGAGGCAAACCGGTTCGGGAAAACTGGCTACGAAAAGATAAAGGGGAAGGCTCCGCTATCCGGCATCATCATCGGCACCTGCGCGATCCACCTTCCGAGCCCTTTGGAAGGGTACCAGTTACCCACAGAGTCCTCCGACGAGGCTTAATATTAACCCCAAGCGTCAGCGAGTGGACGAGGCGGTCCCCTCGCTTACGCTTGGGGTTACCTGAGATAGAACAGACTCAGGCGCGGCAATCCGGCTGACTCGAGCAATTGCCGCTCCAGGTACTGTTTCTCCAGCATGGTGAGCTGATCGGCGGTCATCTTGCCGCGATATGGGCGGAGTTGGAGATCCAGTTCTCGGCGCGCGCGTAACAGATCTTCGTCGGTCTGGCGTGTTCGCGCGATGGCGATCATCTTGTCTTCCAGCGCCGTGAGCCGCCGCTCCAGCTCTTCGAGATCGCGATACAGCGCGTCCGATTCAGCAGCCAGGCGTTCCACTGCTGCGGCGATCTCTTCGAAGCCTGGCCGTGCGCGCACTTCGTCGACATTCCGGCGCAGGTAGCTTTGCAATTCTTCCAGGCTGAACGGCGCGGCCGATTGCCTGGCTGAGCCAGGTTGCGCCACCCCCGCCATCGCCTGTGCTTCGGTGAGAACCGCTTGAGTGCAGTACGCCACCGAGTTCACCGCTTGCACGCGGTTCTTCTTGCCGCGCCATTTCTCGAACGCCGCGTCGATGCCGCGCAAAACCGCGGTCAGCGGAACGCCGGCGTTTTTCCACGTTTCCACCAATGCCCAATCGAGCGGCGACATCAGGAACAAGCCCGTGCCACGGGCTTTTTGGAAATGTTCCTCGACCTCGGTGAAGTAGTTGAAGTAGTTCGACGGCCAGGCTACTTCTTCTGGTTCCTGCGCCATATGATTTCCAGGCCTTCGAGCGTCAGGTCTTCGTTGACCTCTTTCACGTAGCGCGATGCCGACGCGATCAGCCGCCCTTGTCCGCCGGTCGCGATCACCGTCGTTTTGTCCCCCAGCTCATGGATCACGCGCTCCACAATGCCATCGATCATGCCGACGAATCCATAGTAGAGACCCGATTGAATGCTGCTCACGGTGTTCTTGCCGATCAGGCGCGCAGGTTGGCGGAAATCGACCATGGGAAGGCGCGCGGTTTTCGCGAACAGGCCGGCGATCGACATGCCGATGCCGGGGCAGATCATGCCGCCCAGATACTCGGCGTTGGCGGACACGACGTCGAAGTTGATGGTGGTTCCCAGATCCACGACGACCGCCGGACCTCCGTAGCGATGAAAGGCCGCGACGCCGTTCACAACGCGATCCGCGCCCACCTCCCGCGGATTATCGTAGAGCACTTTCAATCCGATGTCGGTGTCGGGCGTGACAAAGAGCGGCGTCGTTTTGAAGTAGCGCTCGGCCATGGCCGCCAGCGGCGCGTCCAAAGTCGGCACGACGCTGGCGATGATGATGCCATCCACGCGCGCCAAATCGAGCGAGGCGAGCGCAAACAGGTTGCGCATCAGCACGCCCCACTCGTCGGCAGTCTGCTCATGGATGGTGCGCAGACGCCAGCGGCCGATCAGCGCGCCGCCTTCGAAGGCGCCTATGGTGATGTTGGTGTTGCCGGCGTCAAGAGCTAAGAGCATGGACGCACTCCTCCCGCGATAATCACGTTCTGTTTTCCGTCGTCGCCTTCGAGAAGCAGAAAGCCAGACTGGTTGAGACCCGCGGTGGTCCCATTGACGACCGCGTCGCCGAGATCCACCTCGACGCGGCGGCCATGCACGAAACTGGACGCGCGCGAGAACATCGCCAGGATCGGCTCCGGGCCTTCCTTTTCGAGCAGCGCGCAGAAACTGTCGACACTGTGGCTGAGCTCCACCAGCAGGCTCTCGCGAGAATACATCTTGCCGCCGGCGATGCGCAGCGAGGTCGCGACGCTCAGTTCTTTCGGAAATTCCGCGTGGTTCACGTTGATGCCGATGCCTGCAATGATAGCCGTCCCTTCCAACTGCGTGAGGATCCCGGCGCATTTCTTCTCGCGGATCAGCACGTCGTTCGGCCAGCGCAGGTCGCAGGCGAGGTCGGTGGCTTTGAGAATTGCGTCGGCAACAGCGAGGCCGAGCGCCAGCGTGACGAGCGGGATGCGGTTCGAGGGAGGCCGGAGAATGATGGAGACGTAGAGCCCCGAGCCGGGTTCCGAGTGCCACTTGCGGCCGTAGCGTCCCTGACCTGCGGTCTGCTCTTCCGCGCCGACGATCGTGCCAGGGGCGCAGCCCGACGCCGCAAGAGCGCTGGCTTCCGTCATGGTGGATTCGACGCTCGTGTGCCAATCCACACGTCGATCGGCGAGTTGCGATCTAACCCGCTCGCCGTCGAATGGCATGGTTAAATACTCCTCACGTATGACTTCGTGGCGCAGGCTCTCAGCCTGCCGACTCGACACTCGTGTCGAGTCATGTGCTTTGGCAGAGGTAGGAAGCGTCGAGATGAGTCTCGACGCGGCAGCCTAAGAGGCTGCGCCACAGGCACCGAATACATCCCCGAACTCCTGAAGTGGCGCACTAAACCAGCTCCAGTTGAAAGCGTATGTCCACGGCGGGGGCCGAGTGTGTGAGGGCGCCTGCGGAAATGAAGTCGGCGCCCGTCTCGGCGTAAGCGCGGACGGTTTCGAGCGTGATGCCGCCCGAGAGTTCGACGGTTGCGCGGCCGTTGATGATGCGGATCCATTCCTTGGCATCCGCCGGGCTGAGATTGTCGAGCAGCAGGCTGGTTGCGGCGCAATCGAGGGCTTCATTCAGTTCGGCGCGCGTGCGCACCTCGATGCGTACGGGCATGTTCGCGTTCCTGGTTGCCGCCAGCGCGGATCGCACGCCACCCGCGGCAGTGATGTGATTGTTCTTGATCAGCACAGCGTCAAACAGTCCGATGCGGTGATTGGTAGCGCCGCCAGCGCGGACTGCCATCTTTTCGAGTTGGCGCAGGCCGGGCGTAGTTTTGCGCGTGTCCAGGATGCGGCAGTTCGTTCCCGCTACTGCGTCCACGTACTTGCGGGCCAGCGTCGCGATGCCGCTCAAGCGTTGCAGAAAATTGAGAGCCACGCGCTCGCGTGACAGCAGGGTGCGGGCGCTGCCTTGTACGGCTGCGATTTCTTGGCCGGGGGCGAGCGCTGTACCACTCGGCGTCTTCACATCGATGCTGTCATAGATTAGCGGCAGTAGTTCGACTCCTGCAACTATGATCGGCTCCCGCACCAGGAATCGGCCTTTGGCCTGGCGATCGGCTGGCACGCACAAATTAGTAGTGATGTCGCCTGGCCCAATGTCTTCCTCGAGCGCGCGCTGCACGATCTCGGCGGACGTCATTCACAAATCCTGCAACGCGGCACGACTTTTTTCTAACTGTGCCAGGTACTCGGCGCGCTTGGCTCGCAACGAATCCACCACACGAGGCGGAGCGCCGTTGAGGAATTTGTCGTTGGTTAGTTGGCGATCTTTATCGCGGATCAGTTTTTCAAGCTGCTCGATTTCTTTTTGCAAGCGGCCGCGCTGGCCTTCGGCGTCCACTTCCGGGAGTTCCAGCAGCAAATCGAAATCCGGCGTAGATCGCACAGCTCCGGCCAGTTTCGGGGCGGCCTCGCTGCGAACGTCGAGCTTCACGTTGGCCAGCTTCTCGATCACGCTCAATTCCACTTCCTTCGAGCCGTTGCGGCAATAGAGAACGCCGCGCAGCAGCAGCTTGCGGTCCAGCCCGTGATCGGCGCGCAGTTTGCGCGCAGCCGTGATCATTTCCTGCAGCAGCGCCATCTCGCGTTCCGCGACGACGTCGGTGGCGCCAGCCTGCGGATAGGCGGCGAGCGCGATGGATCCCGTTTCGCCAAAACGCCGCCACAACTCTTCGGTGATAAACGGCATGATGGGATGCTGCAAGCGCAGATAAGCGCCGAAGACGTTCAGCAAATTGCGCCAGTCGTTGGTGAGGCCCGAATTCGGCGCTAGACGAAGCTTCTTGATTTCGAGATACCAGTCGCAGAAATCGTGCCAGAAGAATTGCCACAGCTCGGCCGCCACCTCGTTGTAGCGGTGCTGCGCAAGCGCGCGGTTGACGGATTCGGCGATGCGGCTGAGGCGGCTGAAGATCCAGCGGTCCTCGAGCGTTTCTGCTTTCCCCGCTTCCGTAAACGCCGGCGTTACGCCTGAACTCTCCAGGTTCATCAGGATCATGCGCGCCGCGTTCCACATCTTGTTGGCAAACTGGCGCGCCGCGTTCAGCCGCTCTTCGGTGTAGACGATATCGGTTCCGGGAGCTGCGGCCATCATGAGCGAAAGCCGCAGAGCGTCGGTTCCGAATCGTTCGTTGACTTCGAGCGGATCGATCACATTGCCCTTGGTCTTCGACATTTTCTGCCGTAAGGGATCGCGCACCAGCCCGTGAATATGCACCTCGCGAAACGGAATGTCACCCGTGAGTTCCAGGCCCATCATCATCATGCGCGAAGCCCAGAAGAACAGGATGTCGAAGCCGGTGATCATCAAGGATGTCGGATAGTAGGTGCGCAAATCCTCGCTGTCGTTCGGCCAGCCGAGCGTCGAAAACGGCCACAGGCTGGAGCTGAACCAAGTGTCGAGCACGTCGGGATCCTGCTCCACGCGCGCCGATCCGCAATGCGCGCAGATTTTGGGATCTTCGCGAGCCACGGTGATCTGTTTGCAATCGGCGCAGTGCCAGGCCGGAATGCGATGGCCCCACCAGAGCTGGCGCGAAATGCACCAGTCGCGGATGTTCTCCATCCAACTGAAGAACGTACGTTCCCAGTTGTCGGGAACGAAGCGGATGCGGCCGTCGCGCACGGCGGCCATGGCTTTGTCGGCGAGCGGCTTCGTTTTCACGAACCATTGGGTGGACACGAGCGGCTCGAGAATCGTTCCACAGCGCTGGCACTTACTGAGGGCGAGCTGGTATGGTTCGACTCTCTCCAGCAGACCAAGTTTCTCAAGGTCCGCCACCACGCGCTTGCGAGCGGCGAAGCGATCCAGCCCGGCGTATGCGCCGGCTTCCGCGGTCATGCGCGCATCTTCGCCGATCACTTTCACTTGCGGCAAATTGTGGCGCTTGCCGGCTTCCAGATCGTTCGGATCGTGAGCGGGAGTTACTTTCACGACGCCGGTGCCGAACTCGGGAACCGCGACTTCGTCGAAGATAATCGGAATCTCGCGATTCATCAACGGAAGGATTGCGGTCTTTCCCGCCAAGTCGCGATAGCGATCGTCTTTCGGATTCACCGCGACTGCGGTGTCGCCGAGCATGGTCTCCGGCCGCGTGGTGGCCACGACGAGGTAGCGCGAGCCATCCTGCAGCGGATAGCGGATGTGCCACAGGCTGCCGTTGGTGTCCTCATGGTTCACTTCGAGATCGGAGAGGACGGTGTTGCAGCGCGGGCACCAGTTGACCATGTATGCGCCACGATAAATGAGCCCGCGCTCGTACATGCGTACGAAGGCTTCGCGCACCACGCGCGAGAGTTCGGGGCTGAGCGTGAAGCGCTCACGGCTCCAGTCGCAACTGTCGCCGATGCGCTTCATCTGCTCGGTGATGCGGCTGCCGTATTTCTCTTTCCACTCCCAAACGCGGCGCACGAACTCTTCGCGGCCGAGTTGGTGGCGTGTCGTTCCCTCCTCGGCCAGGCTGCGCTCGACCACCATTTGCGTGGCGATTCCGGCATGATCCACGCCAGGCAGGAACAGCGTGTTGTCGCCGCGCATGCGATGCCAGCGCGTCGCAGTATCGATCAGCGAGTGTTCCAGCATGTGGCCGATGTGCATCGAGCCGGTGACGTTGGGCGGCGGCACGACGATCGAGAAGATCGGCCCGGGCGCTTTCGGATCGGCGCGGAACACGCCCGCTTCCACCCACCACTGCGCCCAGTGGGACTCGAAGCGTTGCGGGTCGTATGTTTTTTCCAATTGCATGGGGAGACTTCCAGTTTAGCAAGCAGCGGCAATTTGACAGCGCTCGGAGGCGTTTGTTGTAATGATGGAGAAGTAACTTCCCGCCTTGCTCCTCAGTAGCTCAATGGTAGAGCATTCGGCTGTTAACCGAAGGGTTGTAGGTTCGAGTCCTACCTGAGGAGCCAACACAAGTCTTTCAGTTTCAGCGGTGCCTTAGAAAACACGCCAGATACCGTGCTCTGCTCCGATCCTGACACAGGGTGAGAAGAAAACTTGTTAGGTCGCCGGCTGCCGCGCACGATGTCGGGGCCCAAACACCGACGGCAAGCACCGAGGAGCAAGATTTCCCTAAGCGTTGATGCCGTGAATGTTGCGAACGGTTCCCACGACATCGATTGGCCCAGTGGGTTGGCGATGCCGTCTATTGCCGTCACGCTGATGTGGAACGTTCGCTGAGCTTGCGGGCGCGCGCCCATAGTCGCCGCCAGCGTGATCTGCACCATCTGAAGTATCTGAATGAAACCGAGCAGGCGAACGGGTTTGCAAACAGAATTCTCTGGGCCGCGGTCCGACGCTCGAAACTCCTGCCGGACGGCGGCGAGATTCAGCGGCTCGATCTTAGCGACATAAGGCGCCGCCTCCGGGAGGCGCTCCAGTTTGCTGGCACTGTCGGGGAAGTGCGCCGAAGTGACGCGGCACGGGATAGCACGCCATATACGAGCGTTTACCTGGTGATCGACTGGGGCTATTCGGTGCGTAACCTCTCGGGCAGAAGCGCGGACGATGCGCCTGGCGCTCGTGTACGCGCTCCTGGATTGTTCGCGCTTGGTCGAGGCCGAACACCTAAGCGCTGCTCTAGCGGTCTGGTCGTACCGTGAAGCCTCCGCGCGTCTGATTTTTTGGCGACGCCTTGGGCGACTCGGTGGCTCCGCGCTGCTGGCAGTCCCCCCCAGTTCCACTAACAGCCCTTATGCGCGCCAGCGAGTTCGGCCATCCGGGCTGTCGATCTCAACCACTTTGCCGCGATGCAAACGCACCAGGTATCCTTGGGGCAGCGTCAGAATCGACAGCAGTCCGGAATGGGATCCCACTAGCCGGTAGATCGGCAGGGCTGTGAGGTTACTGGTGTCAATGCCCTGGCCGGGAGCGGGAACGGGCGCGACGGACCAGCCGCTGTCTGCCTCGGACGTCCGCTCGCCGCGGAGGGCAAAGATCTCTGGGACCGTGAGCGCGCCCGGCGCCAACAGAATCTGCTGATCGAAGAACACGTCCTCCCCGTGCTCGCCGACACGGTGCAGCACCTCGACCTGAGAGACCAGGACGTTGATCGTAATATCCAAGGTCGGATTCAACTCGCGTAGGGGATGTCCGGAGAAACTCGGCTCGCAGATGCGCAGGCCATCGGGCTCCTCGGCCATGGTGAGCAGGGACCAGCCGAAGCGAATAGAGAAACCGGCGTGAAGCGGCTTGCCGGAGCGGGCCAGATCGGCGATAGTCTTGAAGATATCGCCAATGGCCGGCTCCAGGGACGCGGCGCATTCCGCCACGATGCGCTGAGAGCCGATCGTTCGTGCGAAGATCACCGTCCCTTGACCTGTTCCTTGATCCAGTTCTGTATCGTGGTTCTCAGTTTGGCTTCATCGGCCAGCATGGCTTGTTTCGTGGCGTCATCGTAATACGTGGAAGCCTGCTTCCAGGCGGACCACGGCCGTCGGCCCTTGGAGAAGTTCGCGGAGGCGTCCATTGCAATCAGATTATCCTGGCGGACAGCCAACATTTTGCGTTCGGCGGGCCTGAGCTTCTGGAAGCCTTCCATCTCGGAGATCTGGTCGATGGAGACAATGTGGTCAATAGTCACTCCGGTGGGCGGAGTTTTCAGCCCGGCCCCGCCTCCCACTTTTCCGACTGCGTCCCCAGTGGCGCCGGCAATGACGTTCTCGCGCTCCGCCGAGTTTTTGAAGGCGTTTCGCATGAGTTCTTTGGGATCGACGGCGGCCCGTTCGGCGGTTTCTTCCGCGGAGCCAACTATTCCAGCCTGTACGGAGACTTCCCGGTCCAAGCCGGCCTTTTTCTGACGAAGCACATCGACGCGGGCGGTGTCGGGCTTGCCCTCGGCCGTCTTGGGACCAGCTTTGATTTCGGCTTCGACCTCAGCCCTTTCCTCGATTATGGTGGAAAGCAAGGACTGTTCCTTCTCAAGCTTGGACAGAGCCTGAACTTGCTCCTCGGTAGGCTTCTTCCATGCCTTCATCTCATCGAGGATCGCCTCGGCGACTCCTGGGCCGCCGGAACGTTGCTCGGCGAGGCGTTTGACATAGGCGAGCACCATGTCGTCCGGCATCTTTTTCCCTTTGCCGATTTCGACAATCTTGTTCACCTGTCCGAAAGCAGTTTTCAGTTCCTTGCCGGCGGGGCCGGACATCTTGCTGACGTCGCCCACGATCTTGACTGCCTCGGCATCCTTGCCCAAGGCCTTGACGTCCGCGGAGCCCTGCTTGATGCTCTTGTACATCGCTTCGTACGCGGCGGAGGCATCGACGCTCTCCAGTTGAGCAAGCTCACGGCCAGCCTCCTCGAACACCTGATCGACCGTCTGGGCGACCGCGATGACGCCGCAGCCCTTCGCCGTCCCCGAAAACAGACACCAGCCACCGCCTGCCTTGCGCGCCAGAAAGTGGTCGGTTCCTTCGATGGGGACTTCGACGCTATAACCGGGCATCTTTGACGGCCGCATCCGGGATGGATTCTTCGCGGCTTCGGCTAGTTCGCGATCGGCTAGAGTTGCGAATTCGCCGGTGAACTCTCCCGTTCCGATCGCCCCCTCGATGATGCTGGACTTCGCGGCTCGTTGAGTGACAACAGGCGGAGCTGCCGGCTGAACTTCTGGAATATTTGCCGCAGCGCCACCCTTGGTTCCGCCTTCGACAACGCTGCCCTCGGCCTTCTGTCCCGTTGCGGCCGCTTCTTCGACCAGACCCAACTCCTTGCGGGCGAGGTCGGCCTGGGCGAGCAGTTTATCGGCATTGGCCTCGAGTTGCGCGGCCTGCTTTTCCGCCCGCGCCAGCTCCTCCGCGTTGGAGACGATCGCTTTCGCGTCCATCGCCGCGCGCGCCGCCCTCAATTGGCGCAGTTTTGTGAACAGTGTCCACCCTCCGTGTACGAGCTGGGCCACGCCCACGATCGCGATGCCGATCTTGATTTTTTCACTGATGTCGATGATTGCCGGCCCCCATTTCGGGAACCACTTCTTGATGTTGAGTTTGTTCTCATCGACGATCACGGTTGCGACGGTCGCGATTTGGACGCCGTATGCCAGCACTCTGGCGCCGACCGATTCGGCGCCGACTGGTGTCGCCAGGGAAGCGACTGTGGCCACATCCTGCAGGAACTTGCGCACACCGGCGTGCTGATAAGCGATCAGATCCTCTGCTGTCAGCACCACCTGACGGTCGTTGTCATAATCGTGCACGATGATGGGCTGATCGGCATCGACCTCGATTCCGGAACCGGTCATGATATTCAGCCGTTCCTTCTTGCCCATCGACTTGATCTCGGAATACTCGGGCGCCGAGTACAGTCCGCCGCTGATGCCGCCGAGATAGCGAATGCGGTATTTGCCATTGCCACTGGGAGTCACGCTGAAAACGGCTTTCTGTTCAAAGAAGCCCATGACGTCGTGCCAGGCCAATGACGGCGCGTCGGCCAGGGCCGCCGCCGTCTTGGAACCGCCGGCCTGCAGCTTGAGCCGCGAAAGGACCTGGTGCAGCTTGATGTTGTCCTCGCCATCGACGTACTGATCGAGCTTCTCGAGCAGCGGCGTGTCTCCGAATTTTTCTTCGCGCAGGCGCTTGACGAAATCGGCCGCCTGTTCCGGCGGAATATTCTCGAACAGCCCCACGATGACCGGATCCGTGGCCTTGTTGATCAAGGCGTCCTTGATCTCCTTGATCTTGGCTTCGATGTCAATGAGCTTGGGGAGGAGGCCGCTGGCGAGTTTCAGCGAGACCCTCCCGATATAGCCTAACGATCCGAAATCCACGCCATCGAGGAAGACGTCGAATTGGAGGCCTCCGTGATAGATGCTGCCGTCGGTGTTGAAGATCTTCCACGTTTTGTTGGCATCGCCGGACGTGTCCCGTTCGAGCAGATAGTCGCCTTCCTTGAAGCCGGACGCGAGCATCGTCAGTTTGCCGTCGTACGTTTTCCCGCCCACGGTGTAGAAGCGTGTGCGGCGGGAGCCCGGGTCGATGACGATCTGGCGGATCGAGCTGTCGCTGGCGCCGGCGTTGGCAATCTCCTCGAGCGGGTCGCCATCCTTGCGCTGCAGCAGGCGGGCCGGGCTGCCGGCCTGCTGTATGGTGTGCACCAACTCGTGGGCCAGCAGGCAGAGCCCCGCGGAGCTTTCCGGCGCGAATTCACCGGAGCCGAACACGATATCGCGGCCCACAGTGTAGGCGCGCGCGCCCACGGCCCGTGCGCTACGCGCGGCGGCTGCATCGGTGTGAATCTGGATGCTGGAAAAATCGACGCCAAAGCGGCTCTCCATGAACGTGCGCGTGCGATGTTCCAGTGGCCGGCCGGGCGCGGAGAGGGTGGAGTGCACCATTGGCGGGACTTTGCCGGCCGCGCGATTGCTATCGAAGGAGCGCGTCTGTATGGCAAGCCCGGGCGCCGTCTCATGGGCCGTCTTGCGCTGGAGCACAGCCGTCGGCGCCGTTTCACTCGCCGGGAGCTTCTTCCTCTTGCATTCGTCGCATGTGCCGCCGCACTCGCAAGTGTGCCGCGGCTCACCCGCCGGCTGGCGCATCACTTGCTCCGCTACACGGTCCGCCTCCTGCTCGAACTCATCCCCGGGTTTATTGACTGTGAGTTTCGTCTGAATCGCGAATGGCTTAGCGCGCGAATCGATGGGAATGCGGCTAAGATCGTGCCCGAGGGCAAGCAATGCCCCATGAGCGATTGGCGGCGCAAGCGGCGCGCGAGGAGCGGAGGCGGGGATTGCGTTGTCGTCTTCGTAGCGGCGGTAGTGGGGAGCGGATCCCTCCGCCGGCGCCGGGCTCGGGGCGCCGTCGGCCATGGCATCGGCTTCGGCTTCGAGCAGATCTGGTGTAGCGTGGGGCTGCTGTTCCACAAGCGCCGGTTCCTCGGGGGAGTGAACCGGGAGAGATGCGGGATCGGTGGGCAGAGCGGAATGGACAGGACGCCAGCCCGGATCGGCCGGCACGTGCGGACTGGCGCCGAGGGGCGGGGACGACGCACCCGTCTTACTGCTTCGAGTTAGTGCCGATGACGTGACTGCTGTTGCCATGGTCGTTCCGTAGGGCGTTAGCTACGGGTGCGTACCGCCTGTCGATCCGGAGCCCTGGCTGGATCCAGCTCCGGCGCCCGAAGTCGAGGTCGAGGACGGAGCGGGCAGCGGAAACTTGCTGGAAAAATGCTGAAACAGATTGGGGCGGAGGATGCGGAAGAGGTTGGGGTCGTTGACGTACAGCGCAAAGGATTCGGCAAACAGTTCCTGCCAGTCGGTATTGGAGTAGGAGGTAATCCCGCCGGTAAGCGGATCGCTGCCGGCTTTGCCCGGCTTGATGCCGTCCTTCTGGGCAGCCGCGCGAAAGTCGTTGCCGGTCATTTTGGTCCGGTCGTCGACCTGGTCGAAGGTTGCGCCGGGAGCCGAACCTGGATCTTTGTACCTGGTTCCCGAAAGCGAGCGCTCGCTGAGCAATTTTGTTTTTCCCGCGGCGGTTTGCCCGCCTGTATTGAAGGTTCTCCAGGCGCGCTCCAGGCGACGGAGGTCGAGTAGGTGGCCGACCTCGTGAGTGATCGAGTACATTGCGTGGTCGCCGCCGCCGTAGGTGGTGCTGGTGGCAGGAAAGGCGTTCTGATGGATTACGATCTCGTCGTTGGCGGCGTCGTATTTTCCGGCTTCGTCCGGAGTTCCCTGGCCACGGAGGCTGAACGTGATGCCGGCCGCTTCCTGGAGGACCGAGTCGGGGAGTTTGGCCAGAACGGCCATCAAGCGGCCGAACTGCTGGTCGTTCCAGCCGCCTCCGGCGGTGAAGGACTGGTTGCGGACGGTGAAGCTTCCGGTCGGCACGGTGGCGGCGGCGACAGTGGCGGGCGCGGCGCCCGTGGATTCGATCAACAACAGCGGCGCGGCAGGCTTGCCGGACTCGGTGTGAGTGAAGTTTGAGAATCGAAAACTGCCGTTGGGGCCCTTGTACGGCGTGAGATCGAGATGAACGGTCAGCGTGCTGCCCAACGGCAGGACGTTGGTTTGGCCTGCGAGATAAGCGCCGGTGCTGGTCAGACCGCGTTGCATGGCGGGGTCGATTCCCGTGCCGAAGACGGTGGTCCCGCCGAAGCCGTAGCTCGTGGTAGCGCCTCCGTTCTGGACGGCGGTTCCGAACACGGTCAACAGAAACGCAGCATCGATCATGGGCGTCGGAATGTTGCTCTGAACAATGCTGCGGCGCTCCGCCTCGGGGTAGCTGCCAAGGTCGTTGGGTTGGCGCTGCACACGGGCGGCGCCGGGGCCGCGCTGCTGGACCGTGTGGGCGAGTTCGTGCGCGAGGAGCCACTGGCCGCGGCTGGTGCGCGGATCGTACCGGCCCGAGTCGAAGAAGACATCCTGGCCGATGGTGAAGGCTTGCGCGTCGATCGCGCGGGCGGACTCTTCGGCAAGGGGGCCGGTATGGACGCGCACGGCGGACAAGTCACGGCCAAGGCTCGGCTCCAGCGACGCGCGGGTCTCGGGCTCGAGGGGCCGGCCGGGTGAAGCCAGTGCGGCATGAACGATCGGCGGCGCAGGCGGTGCGGCGGGCGCGGCCGGGGGAAGCGCGCGAGCGGGAACCTGCGCGGACAGGCTCCCGGCAACGGCATTGGCTTCGGCTTCGAGTCGATCGTTCGCGGGATGTACGGGGATGGCGGCCGGCACGGCGGGCAGCGTCGTGCGCACCGGCTGACGCGGAGGCACGGCAGCACGCACCGGCCCGGGGCGGACGGGATTGCGTTGCCGTGATGCAAACGGACCAGGAGATCGCGTCATGGCGCCGCCGCGGCCTTGACCTTTTTTCTTGTCGGGAGATCGGCTAGAAAGATGTCCACAATGTCCGACAGGATTCCAGTCAGATCTTCGGCGGGGCTCGCGTAGGGGCCGCGAAGCTCGGGACTGCCGAGCAGGTGCATCAACTTGTCGGCATCCTTGGCGACGGCCGCGTCCACGAGTTGGCGGACCTTGGGAGGAATCTTGTTGCCGCCGAATTGCAGGCGCATCCGAGTGATCAGCCGCGCCTTTGCAGGCAGAGTATCGAGGGCGGCGAGAACGTCGGCGTCCCCAAGCATGGGACCGCGCAGGGAATCGGGAACCATTTCCGTTGCGACAAAGATGTCTGTACCATCCGAGCGTTTGATCGCGTCCAGCAGGCGGTCGCGCACCTTGCGGGCATCCTGGCGTTCCTGTTTGCAGGTCTTGGGGTCGAGTCCGGCCACGGTACATACGTCGCTGTCGATGGGATGCAGCCCGCTGGCCATGATGGAGGCGGGATCGTTGAAGTCGGCCGGCTTACCGAGTTCCTTCTGGAACCAGATCAGGCGGTCGTGGACCTTCATCGATTCATTTGTGGAGTGAGCCTGGATGTAGTTGTATTTGTCCAGCTCGAAGGCAAGCAGGTGGTGCAGCTCATGGGCGTAGCCCACGGGACCGCCGCCGGCCCAGTTGGTGGCGACTTCCCACTGAGAGGGGTCCACGGTCACGTCAAATGCGTCCTTTTCTTTTGTATCGACGAAGGTGATATCGACGGAATAGCCGAAGGTGGAAGCTGCCTTCTCGATGGCGTCCTCCATAGCCTTGACTCCCTTCACGTCTTCGTCGGTGCCTTTTCCGGCAGCGTGGAGATAGATCTTGGCTTTGATGTGAATGTCGGTGGCGCTCCGGCGGTCGATATAGTAGGTGCCGCCTCCGAATTTTCCTTTCACGGGTTCCCAAGCGTTTTTTCGTGCAGGGTCAGCGGATTGCTCCTCCTCGATTCCAGTGTGTTCGGCCTGTTTCGGTTCGGAAAGGCGGACTTTCTCCTCCGCCACCGCTGCCACCGTGGATTCACTGGTTTCCTTCGCAATCTTTTCGGGGGCTTTGACGGCCGTGTTCAGCGCGTCAAAGAGCGATTGAAACAGAGCCGGGCGATCGGCTTCGGGCTTCTTATCGATCGCCTTGATGATCTGCTCCGTAATAACGGCCTCCGCTTTGTAGGCGGCGGATTTGCGGATCTTGGACTTGATAGCGGCATTCGCATCGGGTGCGCCCTTGCATTGCAGTTGATTGGGAGCGGCGCCGAAGTCCTGCTGCAGAACGTGCGCGAGTTCATGCGCTAACAAGCCGCGCGCGGTATGTGCGTCTGGTGAGTATTCGCCGCGGCCGAAGACGATATGCGTGCCCACGGTGTAGGCGCGCGCGCGGATTTCGCGGGCCGATTCGGCGGCGGCGCTGTCGAAATGGACGCGGATCCTGGAAAAGTTCGCCCCGAAGCGGGTCTCAAAGAAATCGCGGGCGGATTGTCCCAGCGGCTCCCCCTGCGATCGAAGCACCCTATCGACACTGCGCGGGGCGGGTTGCGCGGTTCTCAAACCCGGACTGGCACTGAAGGCCCGAATGATCTCCGACTTCCGACAATCGGGACAGCTGCCTCCGCAGCCGCAATCCTTCGGTGTTGCCGAACGATCGCCCATCCGCATCACTCGTTCTGCGACGTGATCTGCCTCGCGTTCTAAGGGATCGTCGGAGGCACCGACGGAAAGCTTGGGAAGGAGGGGTAAATTCGCGACGCTCCAGTGCGGCTCCGCCAGCAGGGGTGCCGCGGTGGTGGAGGGCGGGTCGGCCGACTCAGCGGGGGGAAGAGCGAGGGCAGGATTTTGCCTGGTGAGACTCCGGGCTGCAGCGTTGGCTTCGGCATCGAAGCCAATGTTCCCGGGATGTACGGGGATGGCGGCCGGCACGGCTGGTAGCGTCGTCCGCATCGGCCGTGGCGGAGGTCCGGCGGCACGCTCTGGCCCACGGCGGACGGGACTGCCGGCTTTCGTGATTCGAGCCAGGGAAACCGATGTGAGGGCGCCTGGCATAAACTCGTTGGGTCAAAAGGAAACTGTCAGGCTGGCTCCGCCGCCGCCGCCGGTTTTGCCGGTGGGGCCGGAGCCGAACAGTATCGTCGCATCCAACTGGTATGTGGGACCGCTCGACTTGGGCTTGCTGGCCACGCTGGCGGCGATCTTCTTCGCCAGGTCCGGAGCGATCTGTGTGGAGAAAATCCCCCAGATCGCGCCCACCATCTTACCCGCATCGATTTGGTATTCCGAGGGCATTACGCCGTTCAGCATGAAGTTGAGGACCTCGGCCCTCTTGAGAGCTTCCTGCGCCGCATTGGGGGGCTCGCCGGGTTTGGCTTCCGGCGTCAGGTCGGGGAAGCCAATGCGGCCGCCGATGCTGAAGTTTCCGAAGTCGTGAAAGGAGATGCGGTCGGGCGCTTTGGGCGCTCCGGTCGATGGCGTTGCCGCCGCGGGCGACGGAGAAGCCGGAGCGGGACTGGGCATAGCGCCCGAGCCGGCGGCCGCCGGAGGAGTATAGCTTGATGGAGCCGGAACCAGAGGGACCGGCTGACCTGCAGGAGTGGCCGAGCCGCCGGGCGGAGTCGCGCTCGCCGGCGACTGGAGCCGAAGCACGTACTGAAGCCAGTTGGGAGGTATGAAAACAGTGACCTGGTTGGTGGGCGCCTTCTTAGGATCTGCCGTGGCGGGAGCGGCGCTTGGGGACGCAGGCTTGGCGGCGGACTCGGGAATGGGATCGCGTTGGAGGCTCGGACCTGCTTTGGAAAGCCCATTGGCGCCGGTGGACTGCTGCACAGTGTGCGTGACTTCGTGAGCGAGCAGACGCTGGCCTTCGCGCGAGCGCGGATCGTAGCCGTTAGCGCCGAAGAAGATATCCTGGCCCACGGTGAAGGCGCGGGCGTTGACGGCGCGGGCGGCCTCGGCGGCGCGTCCGCCTGTGTGGATGCGAACCCCCGCGAGGCCTACGCCCAGGCGCGACTCCATGACCGCGCGCGCGGAGTGGTCCAGGGGGCGGCCGGGCGAGGCGAAGGCGTCGTGCACGATGGGGGGCGCCTGCGCGGGACCTGCGGAGGCAGAGCCGACGCGCGTACTCGATCCGCCGGCCATCGCGTCGGCTTCGCGCTCGAGCGGACCCTGCGGCGCTAGAACGGGAATCGCAGAAGGAACAAGCGGCATCAGGGAGCGCTGGCGGGCAGCGTCGCGATGCGGACCGGCTGAGGCCGCAAGCGGCGTGGAGGAACGCGCGGCGCTGCGGTGTCCGGGAGCAGATTTCGCGGAAGATAATGTCGTCATGGGGATTGAGCCACTCGCTCGCAGTGCCGCGCAAACACCGGATCCATTTGCGCGACCCTCTGTTCCAGGCGCGCCACGACCGCCGGATGGGATTTGGTATCGCCTAGTAGATGAGTGTAGCCAACGCGCGCGCTGGCGTGGGGATTGAATGCCTCGGACCAGGAGGGGAACAGATGACGGACGGTGACGCCGCGATAGGGAGAGCGCGGATCGATACGGTGGTATTCCAGGCAGGCGGCCAGCAGGTACTGCTCGAGGATGATCATGAGGGCGCCTTTGTCCCCCACCTCGGCCCATGCGGCGCGATGCGCGGGATCTTGTATCAGGCGGATCGCTGTTTCCGCGTAGTGGCGGAGGAAGTCCACTCGGTTACCGCCCATGATGCCGCAGTTTTCCTCCCGGAAGGTATGGGTGTCGATGGAGGAAGCCCAGTCCCATTCGACGGGCAAACTCAACTGGTGACGCTCAAACAAGGTTTCGACGTGGCGCGGCGCGCACCAGGGATCGTCCCACGAGTGGACTTCCGGGCACTGCGTCAAGACCGGGGCGGAAGTGAGCGACGGCGGAAGAGCCTTCCACAAGAAGACGTCGGTATCGAGATGCGCGAAGGGCCCCTTTTGCAAACTGTACGCGATCAGCTTGCCTAAAGCCCACCAGCCCGGGTCAGTGTCGCGGAGGCCGTCGAGGTCCACACGGATGTCATCGAACTCCAGCCCAAGGCGATCAATCAGCATAATCTTGCCGGGCGTGTCGGTGACAAGCTGCGTTTCGGCGAAGTGGCGTCGGGCGAGGTTCAGCGAGAGCCCCCACGCGAGGAGGTGGTGCCGAGGCTCACGCCATATGCGGCCCTTGTGGGCCCAGAAGGGCTTGCTCCAGAATGACCAGACGGCTCGCATATCGGTTTAAGCGGGCGGCTTTGCAGGCGGCGTAGTGCCGGTGATGGCCAGCGTGGGCTGCTGCGCGGCTGGAATGGCGCCGATAGCGCTCGGAATCGAAACGGTAAGCGTCACCGTGTCCTTGACGCCCGCTCCGGGATTGGTGATCACGTTGATGGGCGTCGTGAAGCTCGCTTGGCCCGCCGCGACCATGACGGACGCCGCGACGGTGACGATAGTTCCCGCGCCGGTTCCGGTAAAGACGAGCGAAACGGCAATCGGAGCGACAGGCGGATAGCTGAGAGTGACCGCTACCTGCAGGTTGGTGACGCTTTGGCCCTCGCCAATCTGGAAGCCGGTAATGTTGTTGTTGCTATCCACAATGACGCGGATGCCTGACACCGGAGCGACGTTCGCGCCCTCCGTTCCCTGGATGACTACGTTGGTGATGACAACCGTGGGCGCGAGATAGAGCCACCCTTCATAGTCGCTGACAGAGGCGGAACCGCCGCTGTGCAGATTGTAGCCGACGGCCGGACTTTGGTCCAGGGCGCGGTTGAAGGTTTGGCCGAGGCTCTGGCCATCGAGGTAGATGTTGCCGGAGGTTCCACTTCCGTAAACGGCGCCGCCGATGAGCCGGACGCGCACGCGGCCGTAGCCGATAAAGTTTTGCCAGGAGAGCATGCTATTCAGAATCCCCGTGAGTTCGAACAGTGCGTAATCCACCTTGTCGGCGGTGGTGGGCGGCGGCAAAAGCCAGAACACCTGGTTGCCGGTGACGGTAATGCCGAACGGAGGATCGAGTTCGAAGACGGTGCGGATGAAGGAGTCCGTGCCCGGCGCGCCCGCGAAGGTTGGCTTGGGGATGCCGGGCAGATGTCCCTCTTGAAGGGTCAACGCGGCGCCCGCGCCGAAGGGTGGCTCGAGGGACACCTGGAAGTTGCCGCCGCCCCAAGGGCAGGTCGTCGGTTGATCGAACGTGACCGAGAATCCCTTTTCAAGCAACGTATCGACCGTGATGATGTCGTCGTTGGTCCAACTGATCGCGGAGACGTGAAGCGCGGGTGCGTTGACGGCGCCATCGACCGCGATCAAGGGCGGGAACAGCAGGCGGCAATCGTTGACCACAAAGCGGCTGGTTTGCTTGTCCCTAGCGAACGCGCGACGGAAGTCGGCGCGCACTGCCACGCAGGCCAGCGGCGCGCGATAGACTCCCATGTAGCTGGCGGACTGGAAATGGCCGCCGTCTCCGCCGCACGGCGGCCACTCGATCTGTCCGTTCGCGGTGCGTGCGGGGATGGTCCAATAATCGCCCGGCTGGAATTCTCCTCCTTTAAAATCGACCTGAATTCCTTTTTCGAGGGGAATTGGCGCACTGGAAACGGGGATTCCAGAGGACGTGGCGGAGGCGCCTGTCTGATCCCAGCGCCGCATGCGGGCGTTCTGCCTCGTGTCGATGCCGAAAACCGGCGTCATCATGGTGACTTGCATGGTGGCCGAATTGGACGACTGGATCTGAAAGAGGAGACCGGGCTGGTTCGGTTTATCGCCGAATTGATAGGTATCGTCGCTGAGCTCAACCCACTGGCCCGTCCGGAAACCGAGATTAGCGTCAGGTCCCAGAGTGGAAACGGTGATGACCGGGCTGCCGGCGGAGACGTTGGTGACGGCGGCGACCACCGAGCCGTTCTCGCGCGACCATTTGAACGTGGCGGTCGTCATGTCGCCGCCCGTGTGAATTTCGACGCGGTAAAGCTGGTTCTCCAAACCCTGATAGCCGGCGGCCGCGATCGGCTGACAGCCGCAATCGCTTCCGGCCTGGGCCAGACTGGCGCCCATCTTGCCACTGTGCTGAATGCTGCTCTCGGCATACAGAGATTGACAGCAGGGTGCGAGCTTGGCGATGGGATTGGGGGGCTTGAAGTCCGCCCCGGAGGTACTCTTCTCCTCGGCTACTACGCGCCAGACGGTTTGCCAGCGTGCGGTGGTGTCGGCCTGGCCGAGGGCTGGTTCCAGCAGGCAGGGGTCGTCGAGGGCCGTGACCAAGCGCTGCCACACTTCGAGCACGAGCCCTAGCGTGGGTCCGGCTTTTGCTTTGAGCAACTGCTCCAATAGCTGGCTTGGGGTTTGCGCTGGATTGAGGAGATACGGCTGGCTGTCGTAGTCCAGCCAATCCTTGTTTTCGCACAGGATTCCGTTGACGTAATAGCGGCCTGGGCCGATTCCGATCTTGTCGCCGAAGATCCTGATCTCAAAGCCGGCGTCGAACTCGGGCGCCCCGTACGGGCCGATCACATCCGTATTGATGGTTTCCCGCAACACGCGATCGATCGCGCGCTGCTCATTGGCGTCCGCGTCGAGATCGACGCGCCCCTGCTGCTCAAGCACCGCCGTGTAGTGCTTGTTCTTTTCGAAACGAATCCGGCTGAAATCACCTTTCATCTGGTTCTCCGTTGGTTAGATCATTTCCGTTAGATCAATCCGGTGCCGATACCTTCGGGCAAGTCGTCTTCGATGGTTCCGTCGATACACGTCGGGCGCGCCCCGTAACCGTAGCCAACGGGCGCGAGTGGTTCGGGCAGAGCACGCGACGGAATCAGGAACACTCCGCGCTCCACGTTGGCCGGCATATACTCCGCCGACCGGATCTGAATATTGGCGACCGCTTCGGTTTCCTGAATCTGGTAGAAGACGCCCATCTGGGAGCCGTTGTCGGCGCCCTTCCAGATCGCGACGGGTGTATCGCCGCTGAGCAGGCAATAGCCCGGCAAACCGAATCGCAGCGTGATGAACTTGGGTTCGAGGGAAGCTTGGCTCGCCGAATCCGGCGGCAGGCACTGGTATTGCTTGGGCGTGATGGAGCCGGACGGCACCCAGCAAAAACGCACGCAACCCGATTGCACTTGAACCGACCACACCGCGGCCTTCCACGGATCGCGCCGGCCGAGCTTGGCATCGAAGATGGTGTTGGACGCCAGCGGCATGGCCTGCGCCCAGACGCGGCCCACGACAGTAGAGTCCTCGATATGCAGGCTGGCGCCGGGCGACGACCAATCGGGGCCGGAGTAGGCAGGGCAATACGGCGTGCCGGCATCCACAATGCTTCCCCAAATACGCGCAAAACAGGTTGACGGAAGCGTCACCGGTCCCGAGATGACGCGGTTCAAAACCAGGGTCATGCCGAGCGGCGGGTTCGCGGCCGATGCGGTGACGCTCGGTTTATCGGGATGCGCCGGGTCGCCCTGCGGTGTGAGTGCAATGCCAGGAATAAGCGTGGAGTCGGACACCTGGACGCAGGCGTCGTAGCCTTCGAGGAGGATTTGGCCGCTTAACCAAACGCCGCTGATCTGGACCTGCCCGGCCGGCAGAGCCAGCCCATCCTTGCCGATCGTGGGCGGTGGCGCGGCGATCTCAATATTGCCGCGGAGCGTGACGCAGGAGTCCTTCCATTCGGGCACGTCCTTAGAGGTAAGATCCGCGGACGCAATCAGGAGGACGCTTTCTGCGCGAATCTTAATAGCGTTCGGGCCGGTCAAGTCGATCTGGTAGCACGCGAAATGCGGAAGCACGATCGTTCCGCCGGAATTGGGCGGCAGCTTGTTCCAGTCCTTTACAGCCGATTCCAGCGTGGGGTATTTGAGCGAGCCGACGATGGCCAGGAAGGGCTTGGCGTGATTGGCAAACACCGGGTTCGGAGCCGTGCCCGGCTGAGCAATATTTGGCGTGCGGTCGTAGGGCCCGCCGCCGATTTCGGCGGGCGAGCCGTAGTTGTAATTGACGCGCAGGTCTTTCGGAGTGGTAACGCCTTTGTGGGCGTACTGAATGCGTCCCCGTTCCGGGTCGATCGCGATCTTTCCGTCGGGTACGGTACACGGCTGGCTCAGGTTGGCGCAGACAATCTGGCTGAGTGGAACGTGAACTCCATCGGCGATCAGTTCCATACTGTCGGGATAAAAGCCGCGAAGATCCCTGCGGAAGCGCGTCAGACAGATCGGCTCGGGGACATCGTTTTCGACGATGAGGCGAGCGAAAGGAGCGGGCTCCGGTGGCACGGATTGGAATAGTGGGACGGGGCCGCCGAGCGCGCTAAAGAAGTATCCGCCCGCGCCCAAGTCGAAGGCGGGTGCGTTGGCGACACGGCGGTTGCTCCAACGCCACATCCAGACGGCGATATCCGGTATGTTGAAGCGCCCGCCGCCATGCAGCGAGATGTCCAGGGGAGTGGGATCGGGAGAAACTGGCATGCGCACGCGCGGTGCGATATTGCGCACGTCGATCGTGCGGTTTAGGCGCGTAAAGGGTCCGTCCTGGTCTTCCCAATCGGGGCCATAGCGCAGGTTGGCGGTCGCGTAATTGTTGGGCCGCACGTCGCGCAGGCTGAGCGTCGTGACCAGACGCTGGAATTCTTCGACGCCCATGGTCGTGCGGCCGGAGACATCGTGGGTGATCTGTTCCAGCGCGACCAGCGTGCCTTTGCGGCGGCGATAGCCGATGGTATTGGCGACTTCAGCGCGGCTGTCCGGACTCGTCAGGGCGGCCGTGTACACCGTGCTGTAGCCGATCAACTGGCCGAGGTAGGGGATGACCCACGGAGCGCAGGTCTCGATAAATTGATCGTCGTAGAGCTGCCGGACGTTGTCCTGGACCAGCCCGTACTGCGCTTCGAGCACCTGGAACAGGGCCTGGAGCGGGCCGCCTATCGCGGCATCGCGCGCTCGGAACACGGCGGGCAGCAGCGAGTAAATGGGTGGCGGAGACGCGCTCATTGGGAAATCCTCATGGCCAAACCACCACGTTGCCCTGAGAGGCTGGATCGAGCAGAAGGACCTGCGCGCCAGTGGGCGGGTTGGACCCGGCAATATCGGGTGGGATCGGGCCGGCGGCGCACAAGATGTTGGCGATGCTGCTCGCAGCCCCGCTCAAGTTGAAAGCGGTGAGCGCGACGGCCACGACGCCAGGAACCTGCTGCGCGATCTCGATCACCTGGCTCGCGGCGACGGTCTGACCGGGCGCGAGCTGTCCGAAGGCAAACGCGGCCGAGAGACTCCGCCAGACCTGCGCGATGACCTGGTTTGGATCGTAAGTCGGTGAATCCACCCTGACCTGCATACCGATCTCGAAGTTCTGCGGCACATACGAGACCGGCAGAACTTGCACGTTGGGGAGTCCGAAGTTTTGAAACGCCTGCATGAGAAACACCACGATCTTGTCGGCGCTATTCAGGATCGTTCCGCCCTCGCCGGCGATGGTAAGGAAGACGCCGCGCGTGTTGCCGAACCAGGCCCACGTGGCCAGCGCGAGCGAGATTCCGGCGAAGCCGAGGGCGAAGTTTTGATAATCCTCGAGGGAAACAATGCGGCCGAGCGTGAGTGTGGGTAGTGGCGCGGACTGGCGCGCGGAAGCCGGAGTAGCCGGGTCGGCGCCGCCCGTGGCTGGACTCGGATTGGTGACGTTTTGCAGGCCTTGAGGCCGATCCAGCGGCTGCGTGAGTTGGCCGGCGGCAACCATGCCGGCGATGCCGATGCCCTTGCGATACAGCGCCTGGATGTTGGAAATGCCGGTGGGCGTGCGCGAGCCTTGGATGCCATCGCCGAATTGCACCGTGGGGCCGGCGCCCGAGTTGGGGCGCGTCACATAGACCCGATCGGACGGAGCCGACGAGATGAAGTTGGGGACCTCGGTCCACAGCAGGTTGTTGACGCGTACTTGCAGCGTGGATTGCGAGCCCCCTGCGGTAGCGGCGGCGGTGTAGGTGAGCGGGCTTTGCTTGAGTTGGAACTGCAAAGCGGCGTTGGTGGCGTAGCCCGAGCCGAGGATCTCCATCACCGTCTCGCCGTGCGTGGACTCGACAGCGTTGGCGTTGACTGTAACGGTGGCTGTGTCGTAGATGCGCTCCAGCGCCGCAGTCAAGGACAGCACGGTGGTGGCCCCGTTGACAGCGGAGCTGGCAACCACGGTGGCTTCGCCAGTGAAGGAATCGGCCGCCGCCGAGGGCAGCAATTGGAACGATCCGTCGGAGGCGGGCACGGAAAGAGTGCCGGGCTGTCCGGTCACGGTCTGTGCGCCGGCCTGAGGCGCCGGCGTGGGAGGGCCTTGCTGTTGAGTTACTGTGATCACGCTCCAAAGCAAATTGCCGCTGATGTTGGGATCGGGAACGGGAGGAAACGCGTCCACCAAAAAGGCCTGATTGGGGCTTGCCGCCAACGCGCCCGCGGCGCCCGCCGGAGTGAATCCTCCGTTCGGGCTGGAAATGCCGGAGCCACTGCCCGTCAGAGCGATGAGAGGCGCGATGCGCACGCGTTTCCCGCTAAGGCCGACGGGGGAATTATCGGCGATCGGTTGCGGTCCCGCCAGGACGACGTTGCTGCCGGAAACGGGCGCGAGCATCCCCGTGGCCAGCGGATACGTTGTGCTCAACGGCCAGTCGGTCAAGGGAAGATTGGCGAAGGGGAGCAACTGGCTCTGCACATAGGCCGTTGTGTTGCGGGTCTCTTCGACGAACTCGTTGATCAGATCGTCAAAGGTAAGATTCGGATCGCCGATCAGCACTGTGCCTGCAGCAAGGGCCAGTTGCGTGGTCTTGGCGGAGAGAGAGTAAAGCGCGGGATTCGATTCCGACGCGCTCTTGATCTGGAAGAACGAAGTAAATAAAGGTCCGGTCAGAATCAACCATTGAGATTCATCGGCGGGCGCGTTCGCGCCGAACGCAACAGGATTGAGGCCGGAGTATGAGTTGTCCAGATTGATCGTGTGACTGTTGGTGGCGTACTGAAAAGGCCAGTCACCGGTAGCCGCCGTACTACGGGGCGGTATGTTCAGGAGCGTCTTCTCAGCGAACATTCCCGGCACCGGCGCGTTAGCGCCGTAGAGCGCGGCCTTAGTGCGGAAGATGTACAGGCAAACGGACGATTTGCTATTTGTAACGCTGGAGGGCAGCGCGCGATTCCACGAGATCAACGTGTTACCTCCGACCGAGTCGATGGTCACCGAGGTGACGTACACCACCGCGGCCGGCCCAGAGGTGGAGGGAATGCCGTTGGGCGCCGAGATAAATAACAGCGCGTCCCCAATCCTGATGTTGTTGGACGCTCCCGCAATCCAAGTGGACGTGTCGTTGCCGACCAGAGTCCAGGGCTGCGACGTGGCGGCCGGAATCGCGTTGTTGGCGATGGTGGCCGTTATCGGCGACGATGTCTCGAACACCTGCGGCGATTGTCCTGGCCCGGGAACGCTCTGCACGCGCGTTCCGGCGTGGATGGGAACGATGGCCGGCGAACCCGGCGCGGTGGCCAGAGAGAACGCCAGCACTGTGGAAGCGCTGACGCCCGGCGAAGGCTTGTATCCCACCAGGCGCGCCAGTTCGAACACGCTGCGCGCTTCGATAGCGGTACCCAGATACGCTTCGTTGGCCAGCCGCTCGGTGTAGAACGTGAGGATGTCCAGCACTTCGGACCAGGCGTCGATCAGCGCGATGGAAAAGTCGCCGCTCGAACGCGTGCGCAGTCCGGCCAGAGCCGGGACACTCGACGACGAAAGCGCGGCCAGCATGGACGACAAGAAGGTCGGATAGGCGCCCACGCGGTACGCGATAGCCGTCAACGCGGCACGATTCGCGATCACCGCCGGCGTCAGTTGCACGACGCCGGTGCAGCATCCGCACAATCCCGTGGCCGTGTCTTGGCAAGCGGTGCTCATTTCCCACCGTCCATAGTGAGCGTCAGGAATCCGCGATCCGCATGATTGGGATCGTTGTTGCAACAGGCGATCTCGACGGCGCCCATCAATAGCTCCGTCGGCGGCTGCTGGCCGGCGGGCGTGGGCTGGTTCATACGCTCGAACGTGGTCAGCGTGACCGCGACGACTCCCGTGACGGCCTGCGCGGCGGCGACGATCGAGCTGGAGTAGACCGTCTGGCCAAACTTGAAATTGGCGGCGTTGAGCAGGCCCGGCGTGCCGGAGCAGCTATCGCCCGTGACGAGCACCTTCCACAGCGCCTGGTACACGTCGCCGCGGAAAAAGCCGCGGGCGACGCAGATTTCGAGGCCAATGCTCAAGCCGACGAAAACGGCTTGCTCCACCACCAGGTCAGTCCCCATCATGCGCAGCATGTCGAGACCGTTCTCAACTCGGGCAGCCAGAGAGTTGTTCCATTGGCCCACCGGATCGACGCTGACGAAGGCCGTGTACCAGGAGCCGGTCCAACGAAGTGTTCCCTGGGCTTGGCTCACGCCGTTGAGCGTCTGAGCCATCGTCCCGTAATCGGCGGCGGTAACGCACCGCATCTGGCTCTGAAACGCGAACGGAGCCATTTGCACAATGTGCTGCATGGTCTCCGGGTCCACGCCGCCGGCCGCGGGCAGCGGGTTGCGCACGGCGGTGATGCCGGCGCCGCCGGTTATCACCACGTGCGCCAAAGCTTCCCGGCCCAAGTTGCCCTTGGCGCCGTTGCCGGTGCGATAGGTCGCGGTAAAGGAGACCTTGCTCTCCACGGGCTGCCCGTAGGTCCCGTCTCCGAAGCGCAAGTGCGCCGTGTTGTCCCACTCGATTTCCGGAATGAACCCGAGAAACGCGCCGTCCTTGCTGAGCAGGTCTTCGGTGGGAGTCCAGTGTTGGCCGTCATCGCTGTCCAGACTGATTTGCGGCGTCGCTGCCGCAGGATCGGGCGAAAGAAAACTGCTTGCCGGCGGCTTCTCCGCCGCGCGGACTTTGGTTTTGTAGGGCGAGGCGAAGGTCAGAGGACTGTTGGCGAGGACCGGTTCAAAGCGTGGGCGCGGCGTCGCCGCACCCGGCACGGTCGTGCAGTTGCAGCCTATGCCGGAAACGGGCGCGGGAGGGTTGGGCGGAACCGTGCCGAGCGACTCCTTTACTGTCCACACGCCCTGGTCCGCGGCCACAACATTGCCGTGCGCGACGGACACACCGGAGATCGGCAGCCCCGCGCTGCTCATCGACGAGATGCACAGCGGGAATGGCAGCGCGTCGTCGATATTCCATTCGATATTGGTGAGCTGCACGCCGGGGTTGACCGGATCGACGAGCGGCTTGCCTGAATTATTGGTGGTGGAAGCATACGTAAGCCGCACGGCCCATCGGTGCGTAGGGTCGGCGTCGGCCTGATCCCCGGTCAACGGACCTTTGGCCTCCTCGAAGATCAGCACCTGTCCGGCTTTCAAGCTAGGGAAGACGCCGTCGAGCGTAGCCTGCGTCGCGCCCACCGGCAGGCAGCACCCGCTCTGTCCCCAACTGTAGAAATCCATCTGGTTCTGCTCGACGAAAAGCGTGATGTCCTCCATGCTTTCAAAGATCGGTCCGGGGCTCATCTGTAGCACGTCCGCGGCGGTGACTTGCAGGTTGGGGTCGATGGAAGCCGCGAGACCGGGTATCAGCGGATAGAATTGCGCGCCGGCCGGCACGGTGATGCCGGCGATGTTCACCGAGAGCACAATCCACGCGCGCGCATTCGATCCTTCAGCCACGTTATAGTCCACCAGCCGCGCGTGACGGCGCAGCGAAATGCGGCTGCGCGCGGTTCCGATGTACGCTTCCGTGTTGATCGCGTCCTGGAGATAACTTACGCGGTCGGCAGTGTAGGCTAAAGCCTCGGCCATCGCGATGCCGGGGTCGGCCTCATGCGTCTCGGTCCAATCCGGAACCAGCACCGCCATGCGGTCGAGGATGGCCTGTTTGAATCCATCGTAGTCGCGGGCAAGATAATGAATGTCGGGCGGCGAGGCCAAGTTCGAAGGGCAGCATTGCGGCTCCAGGCAGTCGACCGGCGTGGGACATCCGGCCTTGAACGAAAAGGTCGCGCTGTTGAGTTGCGGATCGATGCCCGGCGGCGCATCGTTGTTGGTCTGGCTCGCGACCAGCGCCAGCGTGTACGGCGAGAAATCGCCGGTGCCGCTCAGTTCCAGCGTGATGGTCAGCGGATCGTTTTTGGTTGGCTGGTGAACTTTTTTCACTTGGATGATCGTGTCGCCGGCCAGCGAGAAATTCTCTTCTTTGAGCTTCAGCCCGGCGGCCGGCTTGAGGAACGTAAGCGCCAGCTTGTCTCCGCACCCGGGTGCGCCCAACACTTCGAGATAGTCCAGCCCGTTGACACCCTTGGTGGCAAGCACCAGGTTGCGGCGCTCCTTGCCGGTACAGAAGACGATCATTGGGTCGGCCCTCCGTACAGGAATTGCTGGGACTGCTGCTGCTGGTTCGCCACCAGCGTGTAGACCACGGTGACAGTCAAGGTCGCATCCTGCGCCACCACCTGCACCGAGTTGACGCGGACCAAATCCGAGAGCCACTGTTGCAGGCCGGCCTGGATAGCCTGCTGCTGCGCCGCTGCGAGCACTTCGCTGTTGGGCTTGAAAACAAGCTGCGCCGTGCCGGTTCCAAACGTCGGCAGGTTCACGCGTTCTCCGGGCGAGGTGAACAGGATCAGCTCGATCATGTCGGTGACGTGCTGGGCCACGGACGTCTGCGCGGTGCGCCCCGTCGTGTCGAACGAAAATGGAAAGGCGAGATTCATCGCAACCTCACATCGCCTGCACGCGTGTCTGCATGCTGACGGGCAACAGCGTAGCCCCGCCAGGCGCGGTAACGGCAGCGCCGGACTGAACCACCAACGGCTGCCCCATCGAGGTGACGCGCAGCGTGCCCACTACCCATTGACCTGTTACGCAAGGAGGCACCGCGGGTGGAATTCCCGGGCAGCCGGCCACCAGCCACGGAGTCGCGATTGACGCCGTGGGCATTCCCATCACGAGCACGCGGGGATTGGGAACGGGCGGCGTAGCCTGTCCGCCGTGCAAACACATCACCGTCGCACCCTGATGCAACAGAAATCCAGCCATCAGATCACCTCCAACGCGCCTTCATTGACCATCACCGACGGACCATTCATTAGAATCGTGGCGCCCTGCCCGTTGCTGATGATGATGCCCGTATCGGAGACCGAGATGAGCGCCCCGCTCTGCGCCTTGAGCAGAATGCCTCCCGTAGGTCCGGGCATGTCGCTGAGCATCAGCGTGTTCTGGCCAATGGTTTGGATCACCACGGACTGCAAGCCGGGCGGCGTGGCCATCGCCAGCGCGGGCGGTTCAGCGGCCGTGCCGAAGAAACATCCGGTCCAGATGGGATAATCCGGGTCACCCTGTTCATACTCGATCCACACGCCGGACCCGATGGTGGGCACTGCGAAGAAGCCGTTCTGAATTCCGGCGAATGGCAGGCAGGGCATCGCCCAGGTGCTCGGTATCACGTTTGTCACGTCGGGGACCATGACCATGAGCCGCCCGATCATCATGGGGTCGACATTGTTGATCACGGTGCCGCGATACTTGCCGTAGTATTGCCCTTTCACAATCCACCTCCTCCTTCGCGACGTTCCATAAACTCAAAACGGAAGCGACGGCACCACTGGCGTATTGGCCACCAGCGCGTTGCGCTTCAACACAAAGCTTTGCTTGTACTCGCCAGGCTTGAGACGATGCGTCACCTGATCGACGTAGTGCATGCCGTCGAAAGCGATCCCAGCGCCACGGACCCCCACCAGGCTGCGCGCGCGCAGCGGCTGGCCGTAACGCATGACGTCCAGCGATCCATCGCCCACCACGACATCGGACGTTTCGGTGACGCGCGCAAAACCGCGCATCAACGCGATCGCGGGGTTGAGCTTGGCCGTCTCCGATTCGAACTCGATTTTCTGCGGCGGCATCACGGCCAGCCCCAGCGGCGGACTGAATGGCGTGATCGGCGGAATCGGAATCGGGATGGGGACCTTGCTGATAGGGTCCTGAATGAAAACGATCGGCAGCACCGCATTCTGCGGCTCGTAGCGGAAGTTCAGGCTCTCCACGTTGGTCCAGGAGTCCATGTTCACGTTGATCGCCGTTTGCGGCAGTCCCAGGCGCACCTGCGGCCCCCAGTATGCCTGGCTCATTCCAGGCAACGGTCCGGGGACTAGATAGAACACATACCCGACCTCCTTGGCCAAGTGATCGAGGTACTTGAAGTCGGTTTTCTTTTGCGAAGGCGTTTGCAGCAGCGGAATCGGGATGTCCGGAGCGGGCACGGGAATCACTTCCGGCACGACGCCGAACATAGCGTACTTGGCCAGGATGGTGAGCGCGCGCAGGTCGGAAGGCATGCCAGGATACGGCAAACCGGAAAAATCGATCAGGTCCATGAGCGCCGTCAGATCCTGCCCGGTTACCACCAGCTTCGAAGATCCGCTCATCGCGTCCGGCTGCACCTCAGTGTGCAACACCATTCCATCGACGATCACTTGCGGGATGCCGGGGAACGTCACCAGTAGCACAACGCGAATGATGGGCAGCGGCGAGCCGCCGGCCAGCAGGAAGAACGTCTCCAGGATGCCTTTGTCCGCCACCGTGAACACTAACTGAAAACCGCTGCGGCCGGTCGCGCTTTCGGTGACTTCCACCGATATTAGCGCGTCCGCGAGCGGTTTCGGCGCCGGGAGTGGTTCCATGGGGCCGATCAACAGCGTTAGATACAGCGGACTAACCATTCCTGGCTCCCGTCGGAATGCCGCTGACAAGCGGGATCTGAATCACGCGGCCGGGGGTAGCGGTCAGATCGTTGGAGTCCTCGACGCCGTTGGCGTCGGCCACCATCCAGAACAGGATCGGATCGCCGAGGAAGCGTGCCGCGAGAATATCCGTCCGGTCGCCGCCGACAACGTTGTAGTTCTGGGTGTGCGTGTAGATGCTCATCGGCGGAATGATGCGGCGCGAAAGGTAGGACACCATGTTGCCGTTGGGCAGCGTGATTTGCTCCACGGCGGCGCCGTAGTAGCGGCTGCTTGGGTTGGTGGGAGCGCCGGTGCCTACTCCGCTTTTCACCAGAGCTGCAAGTGCGTTATCCATGGTGTTTCTCCCCTACCTCCCGGCCATCGATTCCTTGCCTATTTGATAGGCCATGTAGAGTGCGCCCGCGGGCGTCAGGAAGCCCACGTCGTTCACGTTCAAAACGCGCATGCTGAGCGACACCTTGGCGCGGATGGGATTGAGTTGCGGGTCGAAGGCTTCTTCGGTAATTTCAATGCCGGTGAGCCGCACCGGGCTTACGCGGTTCGTTCCCCAGCCGAACAGGGTCAAGTTCGATGACATCGGCAAAATCTCGATGGTGCCGATGAGGCTCAGGATCTCGTTGGCGATCAGCAGCGCGCTCGACGGGTACACGAGCAGCTCCAAAGTCGAAAGCTGCGGCGCGATGCCGAAGCTCGTCGTCGTAGGGTCGCCCGCGGCCAACTGGTCGGTGGCGTCAATCTCGACATCGCAATGGATCGTCTCGATCGGCGGACCTTTCAAGCGCAGCACCTCGGTGCGGTCGGGCAAGTCGCCCACGCTTTGCGGTTGGATACTGCGGCGGATGCTTTCCGGGTTGTATTGCAGGTTGATCGTGTTCAGCGGAATTCCGGTGTTGGGTTCGAGCACCAGGATGGCGCCCTTCATGAGCAGAGGCGAAACGTTAGACATGGCGGCTCCGGGTACTGACGTTGAATGGCTCCGCGGACGGTGCGCCCAGGCGTGTTTGGATCGCCTCTACGATCTGCCCGGCTGCCTGCGCGGGTGTGGCGCCGGGACGAAGCTTTCCGGCGTTGAGCGATGGAATGGCCCGAGGCACGTCACCTGAAACAACTCCGGCCAGGCCGCTCTCGGCCCATTGACGTAGCTTCTCCTCGAGCGCGATCGCGAGGCGTCTTCCGTCCGCCCGCGGCATGCTGTGGACGACAATGCGATCGATGTGCAGGTGCACGGAACTCATACCACCTCCATTGCGGGGTCCCAGCCTCGCGTCTCCGCCGCCGATAGGGGTTTGTCGAGCTTGGCGTATTCCGCGCGCGCCCCTTCCAGAACGTGCTGCATGCCGATGAGCGCGCCGTCGCCGGCCGCAAGAAAAGCGGCCAGCACGGCAATATTGCGGATCGCTCCGCCCGTGACGTTGAGCTGTGCCAGCCGCTCGTAGTCCAGGCCTTGGGTGGGCGCGGCGGCGGGAAACACCTTGCGCCAGATACGCTCGCGGCTTTGCGGATCCGGAAATGGGAACTGCACCACGAAGCGCAGGCGCCGCTGAAACGCCGTGTCGAGTGAGTTGTACATGTTGGTGGTCAGAATCGCGATTCCCCGGTACGACTCCATCCGCTGCAACAGGTAGCTGACCTCGAGGTTGGCATAGCGGTCGTGGCTGTCGCGCACTTGGCTGCGCTTGCCGAACAGAGCATCCGCTTCGTCGAAGAGCAAAATGGCGCCGCTGCGCTCGGCCGCGTCGAAAATCCTGCGCAGGTGTTTTTCGGTCTCGCCGATGTACTTGCTCACCACCGTAGCCAAGTCGATCTGATAGAGATCGCGGTCCAACTCGCGCGCCAGAACGCCGGCGGCCATAGTCTTGCCGGTTCCGCTGGCCCCGCTGAACAAGGCCGAAAGACCGAGGCCGCTGGCATAGCGCTCCGCGAATCCCCACTCCTGATTCACCCTGGCCGCGTGGCGGGCGTTCATCACGATCTGACGCAAAATCGCCGTCTGCGCTTCGGGGAGCACCAGGTCCGGCCAGTTGGCGGCCCTTTCCACGTGCGCTGCCAGCTCGTCGAGCGAGCGGCGCGCGGCCGTCCTGCACAGGCGCCACGCGCTGGCCGCGAGCGTTTCCGCCTGTCCGGCGGCAATCTCTTCCTCCAGGGCCTGGGCTGTTTCGCGGATCTCGTTGGCGTCCAGCGCGAAGGCCTCCACCATCGCGTCCAGTTCGCCGTCCAGTTGCGCCGCCGCGCCCAGATGCTTCCTCCACTCGGCCTTGCGCTGCGCGACGCTCAGCGAGGGCGCGGCCAGGCGTAAGCCGCTCAAGCGCTCGGCGGGTGACCCGTTCTCGACGTCCACGGCCACCGGCGGCGTGACGCGGCCCAGCCAAGCTTCCAGCACCCCGGGCTGCTCCAGTCTGCCGGTGCGCACCAGCAGCGCCGCCGGCCAAAGCGCGCATTCGCGCGTATAGGCGCGGGCCAAGCGTTCGCGGTCGGCGGGGGTGTCCGGCAGGTCGCCCGAATCGAGCACCCAGGCGTGCAGTCCGGCTTCGCGGCACATGGCGACAAACAACGTGGTTCGGTCGCTCTGCCGCGCGCCGGTCAAAAGAATCGTGCTTTTCCCGCCGTTGCGCCAGTGGATCGCGCCGCGGACAGCCGCCGCGTTCGTCTCCTTGCCGCATTCCGCAACCGGTTCCCCGGCGGCCAGCGGTTGAATCACAAGATCCAGCCGGTCGTCCGCCGCCGGCACGCCCAGCAGGTATTGCAGAATCCGCTCGTCGATTTGGAGCGGCGCTTGCAGCAGCGCTCCCTGCCCAATTTCGATCAGCCGCCAGTAACGCAGCGGACGCACGCGGCTGAGCGCGCTCCAATGCGGCTGGTCCAGCACCGCCGTTGCCAGGCCGAACGTTGGCATGGGGGACTCCCGCTGGAGCCGCTCCAGCACGGTTTGAAACCGCCGGTCGAGCGCGGCGCCGGCGCACACCAGCAGAATGTCCATCTCGAAGGCGCTCAGAGCGAAAAGCTCCCGCAGCCTCGCCACAGGATCCCAGTGGTCGGGCATGGCCATCGGGCGGCTTTGCGCCAGAGGCGTTTCGGGCCGGCCTTCGCCCCCCCCGGCGGCGCGCTCTAACTGGCGATACACCCGGTCCAGATCGCCCCACAACGGCGGCAGGGTCTCCCTCTCGACTTCGATTTCGCGTCGCTCGCTGGTCACCATCACGTCACCTTCACTTGTGGCAGCCACTGGCCGAAAGTCGGACTCCCGGCAGTGGTGTCCTGCGTCAGCGCGCTTTGGGCGCCGTCGATTTGAACGCGCAGCGGATAAGTGCCCACCGCGATCGTGTTGGGTACCGTCACCGTCACCGTGTTGGAAGTGCTCGGCGCAGCCGGCAAAGGCACGGGCGGCGGCTTGGGAATGGCCTGGTCCCCGATGAAGACCACGACGTTCTGTATGGCCGACACCGCCGGAGCGACCTTGATGGCGAGCGCGCCGCCGCGCGCCGCAGTGTACGGCGGCAAGGCGGCCGGCTGAATCACCGGGATCAACTGGAACGGCACGGCATTGGATGCAAACCCGGTATGCAGCGTCACCGAAGGCGGAAACACCACGCTGCACATCACCCGCACATCGCACACCCCAGCCTCGAGCGTGCTGGGCACGACGACACGGACCAGGTTGCCTTGTACCGTCGCCGGCGCAATCGGCGCTCCTTCGTTGAACGAAACTTTCGTGTTGGATGGTGGACCGTTGAGAAAGTTTTGTCCCGTGATGGTCAGTGTCTGGCCGGCGGCAACCATCTGCGGCGAGACCGATTCGATCATCGGACCTGTCAGCGGCATAGCAATCAGCGACCGCGACCGGACCGGCAGGTTGGATTGGTAACTCTGCGTATCTTGAACCACCACCACCGAAACTTGATATGACGTCGTAGGCCGGTAACTGACCTGGAAAGCCGTCCAGAGCCGGTAAATCTCCTCGGTGGTCAGCGCCTCCGGAGTGATGCGGATCTGTTCAATCTGGCTGGCCAGCGTGCTGAAGGCGATTAGCTTCTGCTCGTTGCTCGGCGAGCCACCGGAATTCAGCGCGGTGAGCGCAGTCTGAATCACGCTCGACGGCACGACTGGCGTTCGGTGGAACACCTGCATCGCAAACGAGAGCAGGATCTCGGGATCGTACGGGTTGGCCCCATAAGCCGTGACCAGATAGTGCAGATTGATGGCCAGCGGCGGATTGCTGATTTGGTTGCCGTTGGAATCGACGGAAGGTTGGTTGAGATTGCGCAGCGCCGGATTGATGCTGGCGTAATACATGAACAGGTTGAGTTGCGGCGGCTCGTCCTGCCCGGTTTGAATCAGATCCGGCGCCTTGTTGGTGATTCCCGGCGGCGAAACCAGCACCGTTGCCGGACCACCCTCGGAGAGTCCTGTGTTCAGCAGCGCTTTCAACACCGCCGTAACGCCGCCGATGGCCAGGTAGTCGCTCATCGGCGGGCATCCGTCTTCCGGCTGAGAAAATCCTGCAGGCTGACGCGGGGCCGGAACGGCGCAGGCGCCGCCGGCCTTGGTTCGGCGGGTGCGGCGCGCAGCTCGATGCTGCCGATGGAAATGTGAATCTCCGCTTTTTGTTCCGCGGGCGCGGCGGACTCGGCGCGCACCGCTCGCAAGCGGCGCCGCTGAAGCGGCGGAGAGGTCGCTTGGCTGGTGCTCACCGGCGGCGAGGCTACGCCGGCGGGCGTCAACTCCTCGACCATTGGCGCCACGTCATCCTGGCGCATCGGGATTACGGGCGCCATCAAGGCGATCTGCTGGAGTGGTTCTGGGTTGGCCCGCGCGTCGGCTGCTGCGGGTGGTGGCGCGATTGGGGTTCGGTGCGGAAGCGGAGGCTGCACCCGCGGCCCCTGCGGTGGTTGGCGCACCGCTTGCGGCATGGCCGGTTCAGCCCGCGTCTCGAGAGGCGCTGCGACTTGATCTACCTTTGGCGCGGCCGCCACGCGCGGGCGTCGCGGTGCGGCAGACTCCGTTTCGCTCACTCGATCCGGAAGGCGCTCGGGCGCCGCGACCTCTCGCTCCACCTCCACCTTACTGGGCAAGAACCCCGGGGCAGCCGGCTCCTCGGCGTTGACGGGACCGGCCGCGTACATCGACCGGATCAAGGGCTGCACCGTAAGCAGCCCGCTGAGAGCACGCTTCGCCATCCGCTCCAGGACGCCGCTCATACGCTCAACATCTCCAGATAGGCCGCGCGACGCGCCGCGCTCATCGACGCGATGGCCTCCTCACTCCAGCCGTAGGCGCTCGCGAGCTCGTGGATATCCGCCAGCAGCCGTCGCGCGGCCGCAGCCACCTCGCGCAACAAAAAGCGCGGGACATCCAGATCGAGCACCGGCCGGTTGCGGCAAACCGCGCATTCCAGCCGCACACGAATCTCGGCCGAGGCGTTCACGCGGTCAAACCGCTCCGCGAGTGCGGCGGCGGACTCGCTCAACTGCGCCAGCTCGTGCTCCTCCAGCCCCAGCGAGCGCGTCAGCAGAATCCCGCGAGCCTCCTCCTCGCTTGCGGCATGGCTGCTGGCCATCAAGTCCAGCGAGTTCACGGGGCGCATGCAGTAACCGGCGATCTCTTCGGAAGCTTCCGCGGGTTCGGAGCGCAGTCCCTGAGCCAGCGCACGGGGATCGGCGGTAAGTTCCAGTTCCGCGCCGCACTGCGGGCAAATCGCGAAGCCCTCCATGCGCGGCCCAAACAGGGCAGCGCGTAACTCCAGTAGCAACGCGTTGCGCTCGCCCAATGGCAGCCGCGCCAACTCGTCGGTGGAGCGCCCAGGCCAGGCCAGCGCCAATAGAGACAGCGCCGCCTCCTGTTCGGGTAGGGTGCGGCTATGCTCCCACGCCGTTAGTAGTTGTTGGCCCGCGAGTGCACCCATGGTTCTGCTCCTGGATCACCACGCTGCAAAGCGCCTAGGCCGCAGTCGAAGTGTAGCTGATCTCGGTGGGCTCTTGGACGGAGGTGTCGCGCTCCCAGCCCTGTATCTCCAGCACGATGTGTTGCAGCGCTACCGCGTTGGCGTTCGCGTCCAATTCCGGCAGCGCCTGGTATTCGGAAACCCAGGCGCCATAGATCTTGTACGCTATAGCCACTTGGCCGGACTCGTTAAGGAACTCCAGGATGAAGTCCTTTCGGAAATCCTTGAGCGAGACCTCCTTGCCCAAGCCGGCGTTGATCTGCCAAACCCTAGCGGCCCAAGCCTCGAACGCTAGGTCGTGGGTTACGCCCCTCTCGAGCGTAATCGACTTGAAATCGCTTTGTCCGGGCGACTTAAACGTCGTGTTGGGGTCGGCGCCGTCGCGGTGCTTGACCACCTGAGTGGTGCGGGTCAGCGCCGAGCACTTGCTCAAGCCCGCCACGTAAATTCCATCCCATTTGAGGCGGAACTTGAAATTCTTGTAAGGATCGAAACGCTGCGCATTCACTGTAAACTCTGCCATGAGCTGCCTCCTCTGCGCGCACGCGCGCGGTAAGAAATTGGGCGATATATCAGGCGGTGGTCTGCCCGGCCAGTTGTTGAATTTGAATCACCACAAACTCGGCGGGCTTCAGGGGTGCAAAGCCTACCAGTATGTTGACCACGCCGAGGTCGATATCGGCCTGGGTCGTGGTCTCGCTGTCGCACTTTACAAGGTAGGCTTCATTGGGGGTTTGGCCCTGGAAAGCCCCCTTGAGGAAATAGGTCTGCATGAACGCGCCGAGGTTTAGCCGGATCGCGGCCCACAGCCGTTCGTCGTTGGGCTGGAACACCACCCACTGTGTTCCTTGATAAAGGCTCGATTCGAGGAATAGCGCCATGCGGCGTACCGGCACGTATTTCCACTGGTTAGCCATGGCGTCGGCGCCCACCAACGTGCGCGCACCCCACAGTACCGGACCGAAGATCGGGAACGTGCGGAAGCAGTTTAAACCAAGCGGATTCAACTGGCCGTTCTCCGCGTCGCTCAACTGGTACGTCATGCCCTGCACGCCATTCAGCGTCGCTGAGATGCCGGCCGGAGCAGTCCAGACGCCGTTGGCGCCGTCCGACTTGGCGTAAAGACCCGCTACCAGTCCGGACGGCGCGAAAGTGCGCAACTGGCCGTTGTTGAGCGCGTCGGCCAGCCGCAGCCGCGGGAAGAAGGCGGCGCCATTCTGGTCCACGACGCCGATCGTGTTGCTCTTCCAATCCACCGCCCCGGCCGGAGTGTTGACGTTGGGCGGAGGATCGATCAGAAGCATGGCGCGCTGTTGATCGCACAGCGCGATGGCTGCCGCATAGATCTGGACGGGATTAATGGCAGGGTCTGGAGAGTTGGGATTGCCCGGCAATGCTCGAGCGGCCTCCGGAATGCTCAGCAGGTTGAAGATAGGCACCTTCTGCAGCGCGTAGATGCCGCTGAAAGCCAACGGATCGCCGATAAGTTGGTTGCTCCCCGGAAGGCCGGTTGGGGCGGTGGCGGCGGTGGAGGCGTATTCCAAACCGGCGTTGGTCACTCCGGTGCCCAGCGCGTAGTGCGCGACGTTCGCTAGAGTGGGTGCGGTCAGGCCCAGGGCCAAAGATGCGTCATTGCCTGCGGGTGGAGCGCTGAACGAGATGATCGCGTCCGGGTGATTGGGCAAGAGGGCGTTTACCCGGATGGCGGAATTCACGCCGTTGGGAGCGGCCGAGCAGGCCACCGATGCTCCAGCCACGTTGATCGCCAGAGCGGTGTTGATCGCTTGCTGGAGCTGCGATGCCAAGCCAGCCACAGTCTGCGAGATGGGCGCGCCGTTGCCGATCACCTTGATTACCAGGGTGTTGGGGCTGAACGAGGCTGGCAGGTGCAGGGTGAGGCTGCAATCGGCGTTGGCCGTAGTACTCGTATTGGCGCCGCCAAGAGTCGTGTTCACGCCTGCCAGGTAGTTCACGCCGGCTATAGCGGTGACAGGCAAGCCCGTCCCGAGGATGCCGGTGACGTTCAGGGCGGTGGGCGCCGCGGGCAGGGCCGTCACCACATTCACCAATTGGGATCCGTTATCGGGATCGTTCACGACGGCGGCTACAAAGTTCTTGAAATTGCTGTTCAGCGTTACAGCCGGGAAATACTCCGTGGAGCGGTCGGCAAGGTTGGTGACCGTCAAGTTGAACGCCAGGGGATCGCCTGTAGCCACCGAGAGGTCCAATCCCACAACGTCTACATCCAACAGCAATTGCCCGTTGGCCCATTGCCCGCTGCTGAGTGCGCTAAAAGTCAGGCCCTCGGTGGCGGGCGGCTGGGGCACGCCGATGCCCACTTGCGCGTATATGACCGCCCCGCCCGGATAGCGCATGGGCGTGCGTACCACATAAGCCTGCGCTCCGCCGTTTTGATAAAACTGCTGCACGGCGTAACTGACTTCGCTGTTGGATGCCAGACCCCCGTACAGCCTCTGAAAGTCGCCGAAACTGAAAATCGCCTGCGCGCGATTGTCAATGCCTCGGGCGGTATAACCGACAAAAGCCGCGATCGACGTTGCGACTCCGGTGATCGCATGAACCGGACTAGGTAATTCCTGGATATATACTCCAGGATAAGTGTAAGCGGTCGACACACAACCTCCTTCCGCCACAAAGGCTTAAGCTGTCGCGGGAGAAAACGCTGCCATTGCTTCGATTCGTCTCATTCGCGCCGCTCCTTCGAGCCGACGCGAGGCATATGACCCCCAAAACTCCTTCGCCCTATCACTGGTAAGCTTGCATCGTTAGACAATGAAGATATTTTAGACGCGACCATCTGGCCTGTCAAGAACTTATTGAGGGAATTATGTACTTGTCACACAACTGTCTGCCTGTCAACTACATAATCACTGGACAGTGGAGGCGCCAACGTTTGTGTTGTCCGCGACGGAGACTCAACTGGCGCTGCGACACGCGGTCACGTTTCCGGTAGAGCAGCTTCCCTTCGGGGCCGCGGGCCAAGCATTGAACGCGTAGTTCGGAGAAGCCGGCTTGCCGATCTTCCGCAGTCTCGAGAGGCAACGGACGCCGCAGATATTAGCATCGCTCATACAGAGTCTCGATCAGGGCAGGATGCAGCACACGATCAACTCGTTCCTGCACGATGTTCCGTTCACGTAGGGATTCAAGCGGTTGCGGTTATTGGACACTTCTGGGGGAGACTCGGATTCCCGCGGCTTGACAGACCAAGCGGTCTGGAATAACATTGTTATTACTATGCGGGCTGTGCACGTAAGCATTCGACAGATCGGGAACTCCCAGGGAGTGGTCATCCCCAAGCCGGTACTTGCGCAACTCGGTCTGGACAGCAAGGTGGGCGCGGAAATGACGATCGAGGACGGTGCACTTGTGCTGCGTAGACCCGCAAGTCCGGCCCGCACGGGCTGGGCCGAGGCCGCGCGGAGAGTCGCCGAAGCCGGTGACGACGAACTCGTGATGGGCGAATTCGGCAATGCGGAGGACTCGGAGTTGGTCTGGTGACGCGTGGAGAGATCTGGCTCGTGAATCTCGAACCCACTGTCGGAAGCGAAATCAGGAAGACACGCCCGTGCGTCGTAGTATCACCGGGCGAAATGCACGATCATCTGCGCACGGTGCTCGTCGCACCAATGACCACGGCGGGTCGTCACTCATGGTGGCCGGAAGGGTCTGATCCTGCTCGATCAGGTTCGCGCCGTGGACAAGACCCAGCTGGCGAAGAAACTGGGTGTAGTCTCGGCAAAGACGCTCACCGCCACTTTGAAGACGCTGCAAGAGGTATTCGCGGAATGAGATTCCTCCATCGGGTGTGGCTCCCGAATCGCAAGCGATAGTGGACGGCGCACGCCGACTTCGACGGCACGGCCTCGACGCCGAACTGCTTGGCGTATGAGGCAGGCGCCGAAGCGCTTCCTATGGCAGAAGATATGGCCGGGACCTGCGATGAAGCTAGCCGGCCCGCTGGCTGCTCGCTCGCCGGAGCTTCGGCTTGCTCTTGACCATGAGATTGAGCGCCACTGCGGCGCGGATGAGATCCTGCAAGGCCGCCGCATCCACCTTGTCGCCTTCGTGGACGTCGATGGCGCGCCTGACATTCCCGTCGAGGCTGGAGTTGAATAGGCGTGCAGGGTCCTTCAACCGAGCTCCCTTGGCAAATGTCATCTTGACGACGTTCTTGTACGTCTCTCCCGTGCAGACGATGCCGCCGTGGGACCAGACGGGAGTCCCCATCCACTTCCACTCTTCGACGATCTCAGGGTCTGCCTGGTGTATGATTTCGCGCACTTTCGCGAGCGTCTTCCCGCGCCAGTCCCCAAGTTCCTTGATCTTCTCGTCGATTAATGCAGACGCAGATTCCACCGGGACGGGCCTTTTCATGTTCAGCTCCAATTTTCGCACCTATTTTAGCTGGGCTCAGCGTGACCTGGGATTCCGGAGAGCAAATGCAGTTGCCGATTGCACGAGCTGCTGAGCGTAGGCTATATTCGGGTCCAGGCGCCTTCGCTATGTTAAACAGTGTTGCTCCCTGTTTTATTGTCGACGACTTGGGCGCTACGCTTGCGTTCTATCAGTCGAAGCTGGGGTTCGACGTCCTTCATAAGGGTGGTGACGGAAACGGAGATGACTTCTTCGCCATCATGGGACGCGACCGAGCAATGCTCATGTTCAAGGCCATCACGCCCGAGGTCCATCCACAGCCAAATAGTTCGCGTCACGAATGGGCTCGCTGGGACGCCTACATCGGCACGGATGATCCCGACTCACTGTACGCAGAGTTCGTAGGCAGGGAGGCGCCCGTGCATCGGGAGCTAGCCAATACGAGCGATGGACTGAGGGCCTTCGAGATCACCGATAACAGCGGATATGTGCTGTGTTTTGGGCGCGCCGTTGACAAGTAGCTCCAGCGTCGTAAGATCAGCAATCCGGTAGATGGCGTTCGGAAAGATGGTGGCAGCGCGCGTGCGAGCCGAATAAGGGAACAACGTTGTCATCCTCCACGCCCGTCGCTGCCGCCGGGCCCCACGCCTTCGGGCCATCGTTGTGCGACCGGCCTCCCATTCAGCCGGCGCGTCGCCCGCTGCCCCACTTGGTGGCATACGGCAGCACGAACAAGTACAGACCAGTGAACAGGAGCATGGCGAGCGGGAGCAGCGCCAAGAGGCCCACCCAGACGGTATACTTCCCCCGTACCACGGCGACGGTGTTGACGATGACGCCCACCGTAAAGGCAATGGACAGCCAGCGGTGGGTCTGCCGAAAGCCAGCGGTGGGTCTGCCGAATCCATTTGTTCCAGTTCAATGGGACCTCCTCGGAAGACGAGCCCGAAGCGGATCGGGCACAATTTCAAGTACCGAACTGCTTTGCGTACTCGGCGCTCAATCGCTGCCAACCACCGAACTTCATCGCCTCGCCACCAACGATGCGGCCGATGGGCTCTCCCGCGAGGAGCCGCTCCAGGACGTCGAAGCAGATGTGCCAGCCCGCGGCGCCCCACGAGATGAAGCGTCGATCGATGTTGTGCCACAGCGTCAGGCGCGTGCCGCCACCAAAGGTTTCGAGTTCCCACCGGATATCGCCGTACTCAAGCACCTCGGGAGCGTCGGCTTGCGTCACCGTTGTTACCTGCTGCCTGCCCGTTCCCAGCCAGATGAAATTCACCGTGGCTCCGACCGTAGCCAGGCTCCCATCGACCTCAAAGGGCGCCCACTCGCGTATATGCGCAGGATCGGTAAGTGCCAGCCAGACTTTTTCCGGCGCGTGGCGCAGTTCTCTGACGAGAATGAGCGTCCACTTTTCGCCGTCCTTTCGTATCTGCGCCCCGCTGGCCGGACCCGGTGTGTACTGCTCGCGATTGGTCATCTTCTTCGCCTTAGCGTGAATAGCGTGCCAGTTGGGTGAGCTGAATTAGGTTGCCGCAGGTGTCCTTCAACATGGCAATGGTCGAGCCGGTCACGTCGGTGGGCGGCATCGTGAACTCGGCGCCGCGGGCCTTGATCCGCTCGTAGTCGCCCTTGACGTCGTCGGTGAAGAAC
>WNFJ01106030.1_pt1 | contig 46332 bp, 36 predicted proteins | sample 5400461 | NCBI WGS metagenome assembly WNFJ01 (sample SAMN13153349, study PRJNA577476) | soil metagenome | isolation source: 115 cm saprolite on Douglas fir-dominated hillslope | place: USA:California | collected 2013-09-17
GGCACTGTCTTACGGCTGCCGCGGGGCGGCTCTTTGACGGCCATCAATGCCGACACCGCGCAGCGGGCCTGCCCGGGCCTACCAGCTTGTCGACTGCGGCATGCCCTCTGAGTAGCCGGCCGCGCTTTGCATGCCGACGACCGCGCGTTCGTGCAGTTCGTCCAAGTTGCGGGCGCCCGCGTAGGTGCAGGCGCTGCGGAGCCCGGCGGTGATCGCGTCAAGCTGGTCCTCGACGCTTGGCCGCTGCGGGTCCAGGTACATCCTGGCGCTCGAGATGCCCTCCTCGAACAGTTGCTTGCGAGCCCGCTCGAAGGGCGAGTCGTCGGCCGTGCGCAGCCTGACCGCACGGGCGGAGGCCATGCCGAAACTCTCCTTGTACAGCCGCCCGTCCGGGTCGCGGAACACGTCGCCCGGCGACTCGTAGGTGCCGGCGAACCACGACCCGATCATCACGTTCGACGCGCCGGCCGCGAGGGCGAGCGCGACGTCGCGGGGATGGCGTACCCCGCCGTCGGCCCAGACGTGCCGCCCGAGCCGCCTGGCCTCGGCCGCGCATTCGAGCACCGCGCTGAACTGCGGGCGGCCCACGCCCGTCATCATCCGGGTGGTGCACATGGCACCGGGCCCGACGCCGACCTTGACGATGTCCGCCCCGGCCTCGACGAGGTCACGCACCCCTTCCGCGGTCACCACGTTGCCCGCCGCGATCGGCACGGCCGGGCCCGCCGCGCGGATCGCGGTCAGGGCCGCGATCATCTTGTCCTGATGGCCGTGCGCGGTATCGACCACGATCAGGTCGACGCCTGCCTCGGCGAGCGCGGCGGCCTTGCCGACGACGTCGCCGTTCACGCCCGCCGCGGCCGCGATCCGCAGCCGGCCCGCGGCGTCGGTGGCGGGCTCGTACAGGGTGGCACGAAGCGCGCCGGTGCGGGTGAGCATGCCGGTCAGCCTGCCCGCGCTGTCCACCACCGGCGCCAGGCGGTGGCGGCCTTCGTGCAGCCGGGCGAATGCCTTCTCCGGCTCGATGTCGGCGGGCAGGGTGAGCAGGTCGGCCGACATGACCTGGCGCAGCTGGGTGAACCGGTCCACGTCCTGGCAGTCCGCCTCGGTCACCACGCCGATGGGCCGGCCGTCCGCCACGACGACCACGGCGCCGTGCGCCCGCTTGGGCAGCAGGTTCAGCGCCTCGCCGGTGGTGTCGCCCGGCCCGAGCGTGATCGGGGTGTCGTGTACCAGGTGCCGCCCCTTCACCCACGCGACGACGTCGGCGACGACGTCGAGCGGGATGTCCTGCGGCAGGACGGCGATGCCGCCGCGGCGGGCGATGGTCTCGGCCATCCGCCGCCCGGAGACCGCGGTCATGTTCGCGACCACGACCGGAATGGTGGTGCCGCTGCCATCCCGCGTGCTCAGATCCACGTCGAGCCTGGACGCGACCGCGCCGCGGCTCGGCACCATGAAGACGTCGCTGTACGTTAGCTCTTGCGCCGGCGGCGCGTCACCCAGGAATCGCACGTTGGTCACCCCGGCCCAGAGGGTACCCGCATCCGGGGGCGCCAGCGCACGGCGAAGGCCTCGATGTTCACCGCGGCCCGTGATCCCTCCCGTATTCGGTCGGGTCCGCGGGCATTACCCGGCTCGATGTGCGCGCGCGCCGCGGGGATGCGATCCTCTGCATAGGAGGCCGGGTCGGCGGCGCTCAGGCCGGCCCGGGCAACGCAAGCGAAGCTGGAGGGTGGTCTCTGCGACGTGCGGGCACAGGGAGCGGGCGTGCTGCGCCTGGGCCGCCGGGAGTTCCACCCGGAGTCGTTCGGGATCATGGCTGTCGTCAACCGCACGCCCGATTCCTTCTTCGACCGGGGCGCGACCTACGCGTTCGGTGCCGCGCTCGAGGCCGCTGACCGTGCGGTGGCCGACGGCGCGGAAATCGTCGACATCGGCGGCGTGAAGGCAGGCCCGGGCGGCGATGTGGACGCGGCGGAGGAGATCAGGCGGGTGGCCGGCCTGGTCGCCGCGGTCCGTGAGCGGCACCCCGACGTCGTGATCAGCGTGGACACGTGGCGCTCAGAGGTGGGGGAGGTGGTCGCGCAGGCCGGTGCCGACCTGCTCAACGACACCTGGGGCGGTGTCGATCCGCGGCTCGCCACGGTCGCGGCCGCGCACGGGATCGGGCTGGTGTGTGCGCACGCGGGCCGCCTGCGGCCGCGCACCCGGCCGCATCGCGTCGCGTACACCGATGTCACCGCCGAGGTGATCAACCACGTCACCGGGCTCGCCGAGCGTGCGGTCGCCGCCGGCGTCCGCCGTGACCGCATCATGATCGACCCGGCCCATGATTTCGGCAAGAACACCTGGCACTCGCTCGAGCTGACCAGGCGGCTCGGGGATCTCGTCGCGACCGGCTGGCCGGTGCTCGTGGCGGTGTCCAACAAGGACTTCATCGGGGAGACGCTGGGCCAGCCGGTGCAGGCGCGCGGTGAGGGGACGGTAGCCACGCTCGCCGTGTCCGCCTGGCAGGGGGCCAGGGTGCTCCGGGTACACGACGTGCCCGGCGCGCGGCATGCGCTCGCCGCGGTGGCCGCGTTGCGCGACTCCGCACGCGTCCCCCCGCCGCGACGACCGTGAGCTTGATGGCCGATCCGGGCCGCGGCACGCTGGCATCACTTAGTGTTGGTCTGCGTGTCGGACAGGCTGTCGGCTATCGGCGGAGGCGCGTTCATGAGGCGGGTCGCGGTCGTCGTGTTCGGCGGTGTCCGTGGCCGCCGCCGCGCCTGCCGGGTCCGCCGGGTCCGCCGGGTCCGCGGGGTCCGCTGTTTCCGCGGCCACGCCGAAACCGTCGCCGAGCCCGACGGCGGGTTCCGGTGGACCGACCCCCGGGTCGCAGGTGGTGCAGCCCGTGCAAAGCTGCAGCCAGCAGGATGGCGACCTGTCGTCGGCAGGGACCGCCGCGCCCTGGGCGGAACAGGTGCTCGGTTTCACCGGCGCGTGGCAGTTCACCAGGGGCCAGGGCGTGAACGTCGCGGTGATAGACAGCGGCGTGTCGGGCAGCCAGCAGCTTGGCCGGCGGCTGATCATCGGTCAGTCGCTCACCGGCACGAGCGCGGGGCTGGACTGTGTGGACCACGGCACCGGGGTGGCCGGCATCATCGCGGCCGCGCAGAAGCAGCGCAACCCGTTCGCCGGCGTCGCGCCGGGCGCCGGCATCCTGTCGATCAAGGTCACCGACAAGGAGGGCGTGGACGCGGGCTCCCTCGCGACGGGCATCGTCGACGCCGTCAACGATCACGCCCAGATCATCAACGTTTCTGACCAGGTCGGTAACACGCCCGCACTGAGCAACGCGGTTCAGTACGCGGCGCGCATGAACGTCGTCATCGTCGCGGCCGCGGGGAATGTCGACCAGCAAACCGGGAGCACCGGGCCCTTTTACCCGGCGGCCTACGCGGGCGACCCCGCCGCCTACCCCAACGTCCTTTCTGTCGGCGCGGTCGACCCGGCTGGTGCGGTGCCGAGTTTCTCGCAGCAGGTACTGACGCCCGTCTCGGTGGTCGCGCCCGGCGCGGGCATCCTCACGATCGCACCGGGCGGCACGTTCAAGCAGCAGGACGGCACGAGCTTCGCCGCCCCGTTCGTCGCCGGCGTCGCCGCCCTGGTACGGGCGTCCCACCAGAAGCTGACCGCGGCCGAGGTGGTGAGCCGCGTCACCGCCACGGCGGACGGCGGGACGGGTGCCGGAGCGGGGCGGACGGGCGCCGGCATGGTGGATCCGCTGCAGGCGGTGACGGCGGTACTGCCGGTCGCGGGCCAGCCCGCCACCCCGATGCCGGCCGCGGATCCCGTCTCGGCACCACGGCCGCAGCCGCCGGACCGCTTCACCAGGATGCTCGTCGTATCCGTGACCGGTGGGGCGCTCGGCGCCGCGGGGCTGGTCGTGATCGGTGCCGTCGTGATCCCGGCGGGCCGCCGCCGGCGCGGCGGCTGATGCCGGGCCCGGTACTCGCGCCCGTTCAGCTGAACCGTTCAGCTGGCCCGTCCGCCCTGTTCAGCTGGCCCGGTCAGCTGGGACCGTTGAGCAGGGCGGTCTGGACCAGGCGCGTGCCCGCCCGCCGGTCGACGAGGTAGCCGCGGCCCGCGGGCAGCCGCTGCGGCTTGACGCTGCCGAGCAGCGTGCCCTCGTCCTTGCTGGCGGACATCACGAGGCCGGGCGAGCCCATTTCCCTGATCCGCTGGATGACCGGATCGAACATCGAGCGGCCCGCGCCGCCCGCCGACCGGGCGAGGATGACATGCAGACCGATGTCGCGGGCCTGGGGCAGCAGGTCGATGATCGGCAGCAGCGGGTTGCTCGACGTGCCGACGACGTCGTAGTCGTCGATGAGCAGGAACAGATCCGATCCGCTCCACCACGAACGGCTGCGCAGCTGGTCCGGGGTCAGATCTGCCGGTGGCAGCCGTTTGATCAGCGCCTCGCGCACGTCGTTCAGTAGCGGCCCGGCAGCGGCCGACGACGCGGCGTACCCGATGTTGTGCTCGGTGCCCGCCGCGTCGAGCAGCGAGCGCCGGTAGTCGATGAAGATCAGCCGCGCCTCGTCGGGTGTGTGACGCGCGGTGATGCCGTCGCTGAACAGGCGCAGCAGGTTCGACTTACCGCATTCCGTGTCACCGAAGATCAGGAAGTGAGCGTCGGCGGAGAAGTCGAGATACACCGGCGACAGGCTGTCCTCATTGATGCCGAACGGCACCCGCTTACCCGTCTCGGCGACCGGCGGCAGTGACGCGGCCGGAAGCACGTCGGGCAGCAGGCGTACCTGCGCCGCGCGCTTCCCCCGCCACCCGATGGAGATCGCGTCGGCGAACTTCTTCACGCCGTCGGCCAGGTCGTCGACTCCGTTCCCCGCCGCCCGGCCGTCGATGCGGGGCAGCGCGGTGAGGAAGTGCAGGCCGTCGCGGGTCAGGCCGCGGCCGGGTGCGCTCTCGGGCACGTTGAGGGCGAGCTTGCGGTTGATCTCCGATTCGTAGGGATCACCGAGCCGCAGCTCGAGCCGGGTGCCGAAGAGGTCCCTGATGCTGGTGCGGAACTCCGACCACTTGTTGGTCGAGGCGATCACGTGGATGCCGAAGCCGAGGCCGCGCGCGGCCAGCGTCGTGATCGTCGTTTCGAGCGCCTCGTAGTCCTGGCGTACGGTGAGCCAGCCGTCGACGACAAGGAACACGTCGCCGAACCCGTCACCCGCGATCTCCCCGGAGGCCCGCATCCGCCGGTAACTGGCCACCGAGTCGATACCAAGCTCGGCGAACATGCGCTCCCGCTGCTCGAGCAGCCCGCTCACCTCGGCGACGGTGCGCCTGACCCGGTCGGTGGCCAGCCGGGTGGCCGTGCCACCCACGTGCGGCAGGCCGGCGAGCGACGCGAGCGCGCCGCCGCCGAAGTCGAGGAAGTAGAACTGCACCTCGTCGGGTGTGTGCAGCAGCGCGAGCGAGCCGATCAGACTGCGCAGCAGCGTTGACTTGCCGCTCTGCGGCGCGCCGACCACGCCGACATGGCCCGCCGCGCCGGCCAGGTCGACCCACAATAGGTCGCGGCGCTGGTCGAAGGGCCGGTCCACGATGCCCGCGACGGCGTGCAGCCGCCCGCGCCATTCCCAGCCGGCCGCCGTGAAACCGCGCTCGGGGGTGACGGATAGCTCGGGCAGCAGCTCGTCGAGGGTCGGCGGGACGTCGAGCGGCGGCAGCCAGATCTGGTGCGCGGGTGGCCCGTGGCCCGTGAGCTGCCTGACGACGATGTCGAGCAGGCTGTCCTCGCTTTTCTGCTCGTCACCGGGCTGCGGCTGCTCGGGCGCGGCGTCCTCGATGATCTGCGGTGCGATGTAGCTCGCGCTGTAGGGCACGATCTGGTGGCGCACGCGGGCCCGCTGCTGCGTCGTCTTCGCGTCGCCGGAGACCGGCCCGGACACGTACGCGGCCTTGAACCTGGTCATGCCGCTCGTGTCGAACTTGAGGTACCCATTACCTGGCTGCGACGGCAGCTCGTAGGCATCGGGTACGCCGAGCACGACACGTGACTCCATGGCGGAGAAGGTCCGCAGGCCCACCCGGTACGACAGGTGCGTGTCGAGGCCGCGCAGTTTGCCCTCCTCCAGACGCTGGGAGGCGAGCAGCAGGTGCACGCCGAGGGACCGGCCGAGCCGCCCGATCATGACGAACAGGTCGATGAAGTCAGGCTTGGCTGACAGCAGTTCGGAGAACTCGTCGAGCACGACGAACAGTGTCGGCACGGGCGTGAGCTTGACGCCGCGCTCGCGGTCCCGCTCGTAGTCGCGCAGCGAGGCGTAGTTGCCCGCCGCCCGAAGCAGTTCCTGGCGGCGGACCATCTCACCGTTCAGGGCGTCGTACATCCGGTCGACGAGCGGCAGCTCGTCCTCCAGGTTGGTGATGACCGCGGACACGTGGTTCAGGCTGTCGAGCCCGAGGAAGGTGGCGCCGCCCTTGAAGTCGACGAGCACGAAGTTGAGCGCCTCGGACGAATGCGCGAGCGCGAGACCGAGCACCAGGGTCCGCAGCAGTTCTGACTTGCCCGAGCCGGTGGCGCCGATACACAGCCCGTGCGGGCCCATGCCGCCCTGCGCGGACTCCTTGATGTCCAGTTCGACCGGCTGGCCCTCGGCGTCGACGCCGACGGGTACCCGCAGCCGGTGCCGGGGCGCGCGCGGCCGCCACAGGGCCGGCACGTCCAGGGTGTACGGGTCCTCGATCCCGAGCAGCGACGTGAGCGTCAGGTTGGCCTCGAGCGCGTCCTCGGCCGGCCCGCTGGCGGCGCCGGGCCGCAGCGGTGCGAGCTGGCGGGCGAGAGCGTCAGCCTGGGCGAGCGAGAAGGAATCCGGCGTGCCGATCCGGGTCGCCACGTCCTTGCCGGTGCGGTCCCTGGTGATGAGGTCCACCTGGTCCTTGGCCACCTTCAGCCGCAGCATGGTCGCGTCGGTCGTGGGCGCCACGGTCCCCGTCAGGTCGATGACGGCGACGCCGGAGACTCCGTCCGCGGCGATCTGGGACTCGAAGGAAGGCTCACCGCCGTCGACGATCACCACCTGATACGGCAGGTCACTGCTTGATACGCCGGGTGAGAAGCGCGACCGGTCCTTGATGTCCGCGCTGAGCATGATCTCGAGATCACGCAGGCTCTCGTGCATCAGGCGGATGGGGCCGGCCGCGTCCTGCTCATCCGGGTGCAGGTTGTGCGGCAGCCATTTGATCCACTGCCACCACCGCATCCGCTCCGCCGACGCGCACACCGCGATCCGCACGTCGTCGGGGGAGTGCAGCGTGGCGAGCTGGGCGATCATGGCCCGCACCAGCCCATATACGGCTTCCGGGTCACCGGTCGGCATGATGCGGGCGAAGGACGGCAGCGAGATGGCGACCGGGAGGTCGGGCACGTTTCCGTGGGTGCGGACGAAGCGCCGCAGCGCTCCGGCGCTCAGCGGGTCGAGGTCCTCGACCGGTTTGGTTTCCGGGGGCACGAGCTGAACCGCGAGCCGCTGCTGGCCGGTGCCGATCCGGACGTTGCCGAAGTCGGAGTCGGCCGGGCGGCGCTCCCACAGCCGCGAGCTCATCGCGATCGACCACAGCGACGCCGGGTCCGGGCCGCTCCACTCGAGCGCCTCGCGTTGCTGTGCGGCGGCCCGGCGCACCTTGCGCCGTACTTGCCCCAGGTAGCGCATGTAGTCGCGCCGCGCTCCGTTGAGCCTGATCTTGCGGTCGCCCTTACCGCGGCCGAACTGGCCCATCATCATGCCGCCCATGCCGAGCGCCATGGCGCCGCCGCCGACGTACTGCTGGGTAGTCGCACCGCTGCCGCCCACCACGGCGACCGCCATCCCGCCGGCCATGGCGACCATCGGCAGATACATCAGCATCTGCTGGAAACTGTCGGAAACCACCTCGGGAAGCTCGGGCGGCGACTCAAGCAGAATCTCACCGCGCGGCATCTCGGGCGCCGTACGGCGCTCACCGCGCCGTACGATGACGGTGCTCACCGCGCTGCCTTCTCAAGAGCCTGCTTGCGAACCCCATGCTCTGCTGCGCGGCGCCCAGGCGGCGCCTGGCTGCGCCCTCGGGGTCCGGGGGTGCCCCGGCCAACGCTGTGCTCGGTCACGTAGTACCTCCGGCTCTGCTGCCCGACGAATCCCTTCGCTTCCGCCTTGCCCGCCACCGCCTGGCCCTGCTAGCTGTCAGAGCGCTGCGCGCTGGGCCGCTCGCTCTGCCCGCCACGACCGAGGGTGCTCAGGCAGGCTCCAAGCCCTCGTACGTGTTGCCCCGCACACTCCCGCGACGTTGCGTAGTGTTGAACCGATTGGCGCGCACTGATACGAATCAATCGCATCCTAAGAGTTCTGCGGGCATCGTGGGGCCGGCAATGCGGCCGGCCGCTGGCCCGGCCGGACCGCGGCGGCCGCGGCCGCGGCCGCCGCGAGCGGCTACCAGTCGTAAGGGAGCGAGATGAGCCCGACAAGCGGCGCCGACCTCTGCCGCGTGACCGTCGTCGGACCTCGTCGGCGGGTCGACATCGTGCTTCCTGCCTACGTGCCGTTCGCCGAGCTCTTCCCCACCGTCCTGCGCTACGCGGGCACGGACCTGGCCAACGCCGGCCTCGCCCGCGGCGGGTGGGTGCTCCAGCGTCTCGGCCAGCCGCCGTTTCATCCGGGGATGACGCCACAGCAGGTGGGGCTGCGCGACGGCGAGATGGTCTACCTGCGGCCGCGCATGTCACAGCTTCCGCAGCTGGCCTTCGACGACGTGGCGGATGTGATCGCGACGGGCGTGAACGAGCAGCCGGACCGGTGGGGCCCACGGACGGCACGAGGCGTGGCACTCGCCGCGGGAGCGCTGGGGCTGCTCGCTGGCGCGGCCGCGCTCCTGCTTTCCGGTCCGCCGTGGGTGCTGCCGTCGGTCGCCGCTGCCGCGGTCGCGGTGTTAGTGCTGGTCTCCGCGGTCGCCGTATCGCGTGCCGCCGGCGACCCGGGCGCAGGCGCGGTCATCGGCTACCTGGCCCTGCCGTACGGATTCCTCGCCGGGCTGCTCGCGCCCGCCCGGTCAGCGCAGCTGAGCCACCTTGGCTCGGAGCAGTTGCTCGCCGGGTTCGCGGCGCTCGTGCTCGTCGCCGCCATCGCGGGCGCGGCCGTCGCGGATGGCCTGCCGGTCTTCTTCGGCGTCGGCGGTGCGGCACTTCTCGGTGCGATCGGAACCGCCGTATCGGCCAGCTTCGGTGCCCACCACGGTGCGGCGGGTCCGGCCGCGTTGACCGTCGCCGCGGCGCTCGCGCTGACCCCGCTGATCCCGGCGGTCACCTTCCGGATGGCCCGCGTCACCTTGCCACCTGTCCCGCGCAACGCCGACGACCTCCGGCGCGAAAGCCTGCTGGTGGACGGCAAGAAGGTGCTCGACCGCACGGCCGTCGCCGACCGGTTCGTGACCGGCGTCGTGGCCGGAATCGGCCTCGTGGCGGCCGGCGCGGAGGTCGCACTGGCACTGGGCAGCGGCCTGCTCGCCCATCTGATGTGCGCGGCGGTCGCCTGCGTCCTGCTGCTGCGCGCCCGTGTGTTCCGCGGCCGCGCGCAGCGGCTGTGGCTGATGTTTCCCGGGTTCGGCGGCCTGGCGCTGCTCGCGCTCGTCGCGTCGGTGCACGTGAACCAGCCGAAGATGCTGGCCATCGCGCTGGTGCCGCTGCTCGCGGGCGCCGCGGTCGTGGTGGGCGTCGGCCTGTGGCTGCCCGGTCATCAGCCGTCACCGTTCTGGGGCCGCGCCGCGGACATCACCGACATGCTGCTGATCGTCAGCCTCATTCCGCTCGCGCTGGGCGTGGCCGGTGTCTTCGGCTACGTGCGCGGGCTGGCGGGCTGAGCACCGGGGCTGGCGGCGATGCAAAACCGTAAGGACCTACTGCAGGCGCACCGGCTGATGACGCAGCGCGCTGGGCTTGCCCTGCTGCAGGGCGAGCCGGACACGGCTGAGCAGCCGCTGCGCAGGATGAACGTCGCGACGTTCGCCGGGGTGATGGTAGCCGCGCTCGCCGTAGCGATCTTCTGGATCCTCGGTATCCTCACCCACACCGGTGGGCACGGGCTGCCTGGCCCGGGCACCGTCGCCGTGGACGAGAACGGCAACTCCTATGTCCGCTGCCAGCAGGGCGGCGCCGTGCTGCTCTGCCCGGTGATCAACAATGCCTCGGCGCGGCTCGCCGCGGGAATCGCCGGCTCCGCTACCGTCGCCGTACACAAGGTGTCGCTGGCGTCGCTCGCGGGGTTCCCGCGCGGGCCGATGATCGGCATCGCGGGGCTGCCGCCGCTGCCGTCCCCCGGCGCGCTCGTGCATGGTCCGTGGTCGGTGTGTGTGCGGACGACCAGCAATCCCACCACGGGCCAGCAGCAGACTTCCACCCTCGTGGCGGGGCGTTCGGCCGGGGGGCAGCCGGTCGGCGTCACCGGGGCGATTCTCGTCCAGGCGCAGAACCAGGAATGGCTCGTCTGGAACGACCAGCGCCTGGCCATCACGCATACGGTGGCAGCGTTGCTGCCCGGCGGCGCGCAGGGACCTGTGCAGGTGCCCTTCCAGTGGCTGAACGCGCTTGCCCGGGGGCCTGCCTTCGCCCCGCTGGTCCCTGCGGGCTTCGGCGGCCGCGCGGCGAACAGCCCGACCGGCACCGAGACCATCGGGCACGTGTACACGGTGACGAGCGCGAGCGGAACACTGTGGTACGTACAGCTGAGCGACGGCCTGGCGCAGATCACCCAGACCGAGTTCGAACTGCTTCAAACGGATATGCAGGCGCAGCAGACGTCCCTGAGCTTGTCGAATGTAGGCAGCCACCTGTCGCCGACCAGGCAGTTCTCGCCCCGGGACCTTCCGGTCGCACTCCCGCATGTTGTTCCTTATGATCCCGCCACACCATTGTGTGCCGTGTACACCGGCGGCGGGCAGGCTCCGCGCGGCGGCGAGGTCACCGTGAGCGGCGCCATTCCCTCCGGCGCCATGCCCGCTGCATTCACCAATTCCACCGCGGCGCAGGCGAACCCGCCGGTCGACCAGGTGTGGCTGCCGCCAGGCGCGGGCGCGCTGGCCGGCGTCATCCAGGGACCTGGCCAGCCGACCGCATATGTGCTGGTCACCGGCGCAAGGAAGTACGCGCTCGCATCGCCGGCCGTCGCGGGCGCGCTCGGCTATACGATGGGCGCCCCGTGCACGGGTCAGTGCACGATCGTGCCAGCGAATATCGTGGGACTCATCCCGCCGGGGCCCGCGCTCGACCCGAACGAAGCGATCAAGCAGGTCACCGGCAGTTAGCAGATGGTATTCCTCCGATAACCCTTCGTGGGAGTTATTGGCCGCCGGACCAGGGTTTGTGCCGGGTCACTGACGCCGTCAAGAGTCCTGACGCAGGGCCGTGGCAGCGGGTGGCTGTGTCAGCGAGCGGCCAGCACGTCGGCGATCTTCGCGGCGGCTGCGTCAGGTTCGTCGGTGTTGTGCAGCAGATCGCCCCATGACCAGCGGTAGAACCAGCGGAGGCGCCCGTCGTCGCCGGCCGTCGGAATGCAGTCGATGGTCTCCGCCAGCATGGCGGCGCCGGGAATGAAGATGTGCAACGCGGGCGGGTACGTCGTCTTCACCGCCGCATGGAAGCCGTGGCCATCCAGTGCCGTGGCCAGCTTGTGCAGGTGGTACGTGCGTGCGTGATCGCGAGCGGCTGCCTGCATCGCCTCCACCTTGTTCGGTCGCCACATTCTTGGCGCGATCACTACCCGTCTGTCAAGCCCCTGGGCCGGGCCGCTTACGGCCCTGTTCCTCAGCGACGTGACCCGCCACCGTAATCGCCGTACGAGCCCTGGTCGTCGTACCCGTTCGTGTTCCTGTGCCGCGCCCGCCTGGGCGGGCTCGCGGTTTGCGGACTGTCGTCGGCCGCGGCGGGCGGATCTGCGACGTAGCTGCCATAGGGGTTGGCAGAACCAGGGCTGATGAGCGGTTCGGGTTCTGGCCTTCCATCCCGGGCGGACAGGGCCGAACTCGACAGGTAACCGCTGGCGAAGCCGCCGGTTCTGGGCAGGCTCGGGTAACCGCTGGCGGGGTCGCCGGTCTGGACATACGGGACACTGGCGCCCGGAGTGCCAGGTGGGCTTGCGGGAATCGCGCCCGCGTAGCCGTTCGGGGCAGATGCGCCGTAACCGCCCACCGGCGCGGTGCTGGCTGGCCCGCTGACACCGGCCTGCCCGCTGTGCTGCCAGCTTTCTCCGTCCGCGCGGCCGTTGGAACCGTTCGGCGATCCCCAGCCAGCGTCGCGGGCAGGCTGACCGCCCGCGTCGGTGACGTAGGAACTCGGGTACGAGGCCGCGCCATACGAAGGTGCGTCGTGGGCTCCCGCCGATGGGGGCGTGGTGCCGTAGGACCCGGTGCCGTAGGACCCGGTGCCGTGGGACCCAGTCCCATACGACCCAGTGCCGTAGGACCCGGTACCGGCCGACCCGCTGCCGTAGGACCCGGAGCCGGCGGACCCAGTGTCATAGGACCCGGAGCCGGCGGACCCGGAGCCGGCGGACCCAGCGCCATAGGACCCAGTGTCATAGGACCCAGAGCCGGGTACGGGGCTTGCGGGCCCGGTGCCGTACGGCGATGTCTCGTACGAGGTGCCGTACGCGTCGGCCGCGTGCGAGCCGCTGTAGGAGGTACCCAGCGGACCGGTCACGTCAGCGTGGCCGAGCGGCTGGCCCGCACTCTGGTCCGGCACCGAACCGTAGGTGCCATAAGCAGCGGTGCTGTGCGGAGGCGTGCCTTGCGACGGGGAGCCGTGCGACGGGATGCCATGCGAGGGCGTGCCGTGCGAGGGCGTGCCGTGCGGCGGGGTGCCGTGCGGCGGGGTGCCGTGCGGCGGGGTGCCGTAAGAGGCTGCACCGAACCCCGGTGGCGTGTTGGGCCCGGTGTCGTAGGCGTTCCCCGGCCCATAACCGGGGCTTGCCGCCGCGCCGTAGCCCGGCGTGTCGGCGTAGCCGTGTGGCTGCTGCTCGACGCCGTAAGCCGGGATCCTATACGTCCCCGACGCCGCGGCAGGCGCGGACGTGGCAGGCGGCGCGGAGTGGTAGCCGGCCGGGTCACCGGTGGCGGCCGCGTACTCCTGCCCGCGCTGTGCCCAGTCACCCGGCCCAGATCCGCTCGCGGCCCACCCGCCCGGCGGGGTGCCCGGTGGCGTGTCCAGGTGCTCGGCCGCTGCCGGCCGACCGTTACCTCGAGTACCCCGGGCGCGCCGTGGCCGTTCCTCGGTCGCGGGTTCACCGAGACTGGCAAGCAGCGCGAGATTGGGGTCGGCGTAGTCCGCGGCCGAGTGCGAGGCGGGCCTCCTCGCCGCGGGCGCCGCGAACCCACCGGCCGGAGTGCCCGGTCCCGCGAACCCACCAGCGGGAGTGCCCGGTCCCGCGAACCCGCCCGCCGGGGTACCGGGGGCCGCGAACCCGCGGGCCGGGGTGCCTGGCACGGCGAACCCGCGGGCCGGAGTCGCGGGCACGGCGAACCCGCGGGCCGGAGTGCTGCCCGAGCGGCGCACCGGGAGCGCGGGGACCTCGCGCTCGGCCTGGTCCGCGGCCGGCGCCATGTCTGGGGCCGGCCGCTGGCTGGCGCCGAATTCTGGCCTGGCCATCGTGGCGGTCTGCGGCTCAGGCCGGTTCAGGTTCGGGTCGGTGCGCGCGTCCCGCTTCTTCTTCTTCGGCTCAGGGTCAGGGGACCTCAGGTCGGCCGCGGACTGAGCGGTCCTCGACGCGAGCGGCTTGTCAGACGACATCTCCGCCCAGTAGTCCTCGTCAGAGACCCTCTCCCAGTTGGTGTTGTTCCAGCCGTCCAGGCTGTCGCCGCGGCTCTTGGCCGGCCTGGCGCGCTTTTTCTGCTGTTCCTTCTCCTGGTTGTGCCGCCTGCCACTCCGCGCGGGGCCACTCTGGGCGCCGCTACTTTGGGCGCCGCTACTTTGGGCGCCGCTACTTTGGGCGGCGCCGCTCAGGTCCGCCGCGTCGTCGGCAAGGGTGGGCCTGCCCGCAGCGCGGGCGGCGTTCGCGCCCGCGCCGAGCATGAAGTCGTCGTCGCGCTGGCGCGCGCGGCCGCGGCCGCCGCCCCCGGCGGCTGCTGGTGCCTGGACCGGCCGGCGCTGGTACCCGTCGCCCTGACCGGACTCGGCGCCCCGGCCCCGCTGACCGCGCCGCTCGTCATAGGCGTCGGGCTGACCACGGCCGGACGCCCGCCTGGTCCCCTGACGCCTGCGCTCGCCCGTGCGCCGCCCGGTTGCGCCTGCGTCATCGTGGTCATCAAACTCGCTGTCCGGTTCCGGGGAATCCCAGTCGTCTCCCGCCCGCTCCTGGGCCCGCATGGAACGGACACCAAGCGCCACAGCGACGAGAACCCCGATTACAACGGCCACCAGGCCGAGCACCACGAACAGCGTCATCGCACCACCAAACTGGCATGGCCATGCGGATACGACGCCAGCCAGGCACACGCGGCCATCTGCGCGGACCCTGCCCCCATAACGCTAGCGTCCTGGATCCCTCCAAGACCGTTCGCCCGAACACTAATTCTGGCCGACCGGTATGACTGCTGTCACACGATTGGAGAAGATTTACGTACCGGCAACATACATACAGTATCCGGGCGTTTACTTTGCCGAGACAGGCCGTGGCAGGCATCCAAACTGGCGCGCGGTCAGCCACGTTTGTCTACCACAATGCCGGTGATCCTGCCACGTGCCACGGCACGTGCGGCGATCGCGGACCACGCTGCCTTCGCTGCGGCTCCGTTAGGGAGCGGCACGTAGGCGTTCAATGCATACAGCGTGAAACGATAGGAGTGGCTGCCTGAACGCGGGCACGGAGGGTGATAACGGGTCACGCTATCGCTACCTTGCGCCACGCGGGCACTCGGCGGCAGAGATGCCTCTTGCAGCTCAGTCGTTCGCGGGCTGATGTCGAAAACGAGCCAGTATATATACGGCGTTACCGGCGCATCAGAGTCGTCGACCACGAGCGCGAGCGCCTTCGTTCCTGTCGGCACGCCCGACCAGTGAATGGGCGGGCTGACACCCCGGCCGAAGCAGGTGTAGCGGGCCGGGATCACGCCCTGGTCACGGAACGCCAGGCTGGTGACCGTAATGATCTGAGGCACGTCGAAAGCGCCGGTATTCGTGCCGCCGATCAGGCCGCAGCCAGCGGTTATGGCACACAGCACACACAGCGACAGGGCGGCCGCGCCGGTGGTCACGCCGTGCCAAACATGAAACCGGCGTCCAGTCACCCGCCCGATCGTACGCGGTAGCCACGCCTGGTCCCGGCCGGATCACCGGATGGGGACGCGGGTCACGGCTGGCCGCGACTCTCCTCGGCGCAGCCCACGGTCTGCGCGGCCTCCCCGATCCGGGCAGCTTCGACGTGTACCGGTCCGCCGGAGCGGCGCAGCAGGCGCTTGGCCGGGCGGCGTACACGGCGGCCTATGAGCGCGGCCGCGCCCTGCCCAAGGAAGAGGTGCTCGCTTTCGCGCGCGACCGCTCGGGCGCGCGCGAAACGAGTTGACCCGGCGGACGCTGTCGGGAATGTTCTGGCGGGCCTGCCCGCGATGGTGATACACATACGGTGATCTGTCGCCTGCCGCGTGTCCCGCGGCCGCACCAGAACGCCGGCTCAATGGAGCCAGAAAGACGCCGCGGATATCGCCGAAGTGGCTGCTGCGACGCGTGGGTTCCGCCATCCTCGATCCATCGTGAGTTACATGGTCGCGGCCAGCTTCGTGCTCGGTGTCGCCCTGGCGCTGCTCCTGCTTGCCCAGTGGCGAGGCTGGCAACCTTCGCTCCCCACGGCGCTCGCCGTCGGGGTGGCGCTTCGCGGCGCCGTGTGGGCCCTGGCCGCCACGCAAGCGTGGCAGCCACGGGACTTCAGGCAGGATTTCCCCGCCGCGGCCATCGCCGTGCTGCATCATCACGATCCGCTGCTCGCCGGGCGGGCACGCGGCTGGCCCTTCCTGCCGACCATGGCGTTCGCGCTCGCGGCGGAGTTCAAGCTGGGCCAGGTGACGCACCTGCCCTGGCGGGTGGTCGGCCGGCTGGTCCCGGTCGGGTGCGACCTGATCCTGATCCCGCTCGTCGGGAAGCTCGCGACCCAGCGTGGCCCGCTGCGCAGGTTCCAGTACGCCTGCAACCCGCTCGCCATCCTCGTCTGTGCCATGCACGGCCAGTTGGAGCCGGAAGTGCTCGTGGCCGGCGTCGCGGCCGTTGTCCTGGCCCGGTCACACCGGAGCGTGGCCGCCGGGATCATGCTCGGCCTTTCCGTGTCGGTCGGCCTGTGGTCGGTGCTGCTCGCGCCCGGCGTACTGCTGCTCCTGCCTGACGTGCGTCAACGGCTGCGCACCGCCTGCCTGGCGGCGGGTGTGCCCATCGCGTTCCTGCTCACCTCGCCGCTGACCGTCGGCACACCCGTGCGGTCGCTGCCCACCGTCGCGCACCAGATCATCGGCCTTCGCGCCGTCATCGGTGGCTGGGGCTGGACGGTCGTCACGACGCGGGGCAGATTGGCGATCCTGCCCTCGGTTGGCCATCTGGGCCTTGTGGCCCTGGCCATCGCGCTGCTCGTGGTCGCCTATCTGTGGCGGCGCGCCGATCCCGTCGACCTGACCGCCGCGCTGCTGATCGCGTTCCTCGTGGTGAGCCCTCGCGTCAGCGTCCAGTACCTGGTCTGGCCGATGCCGTTCCTCGCCGCCCGGACGACCCGCTTCACCGCGCCACTCATCGCCACGGCATCTGTCTGGGCCGGTACGAGTTATCTGGCCATCGGTCCTGGCCGGGCGCCAAAGACGTGGCACGCCTACACGCTGGCGTACCTGTCCTGGGCCGTGATCCCGCTGCTTATTGCCGCCATGCCATGGCAGCGCAGGCGCGTCGCCCGCCCGTTCGCCGCTGTGCCCGCTCCCGCTCCCGCGAGCAAGCCTGCGGACGAGCCCGCGGCGGCGGGAACCACGACGGCGTCCACCGCTGGATCCGGTTACGCGCAACCGGGCGACGGGAACCGCCTCGTGTCGCGAGGGTAGCGGCCCTACGTGCGCCGCCGGTAGGCGCGGACCGCGAGCGGCGCGAACACCACCACGATGGCGAGGGCCCAGAGTGCGGACTTCAGCGCCGCCGCGCCGGCCGGCCCGCCGACGAGCAGCCCGCGCGTGGCGTCGGCGAGCTCGGACATCGGGTTGACCTTGACAAATGCCTGGAGCCAGCCGGGCATCGTCGCCACGGGTACCAGGAGATTGCTCGCGAAGACAATCGGGAAAATGGCGGTGAATCCAAATGTCTGTACCCCCTGCGGTGTCTTCACCATGAGCCCGATCAGCGCAGAGATCCAGCACATGGCGAGCGCGAATGCGAGCACGAGCAGGCAACCGCTCGCGGCGGCGAGCGGATTGGTCGTGATGCGGAAGCCGAGGATCATGCCGAAGCCGAGCATCACGGCGACCGAGATCACGTAGCGGACCATGTCGCCCATGATCGCGCCAGCCAGCGGAGCCCAGCGTGCTATGGGCAGGCTGCGGAAGCGGTCGAACACGCCGGCGCTGATGTCCTGGTTGAGCATCAGGCCAGTGCCCAGGGTGGCGAACAGCACGCTCTGCACGAGCAGACCGGGCAGCGCGTACTGCAGGTAGTGGTGGGTGCTGCCGGCGATGGCCCCGCCGAACACGTAGGTGAAGATCAGCAGGAACATGATCGGCTGCAGACTGAGGCCGAACAGATCCTCCATGTTGGTCCGGATCTTCAGCAAGCTGCGCCAGGTGAGGGTCGTCGCGTGCTGGATCGCGGACAGCGGGCGCAAGTGCCTGGCCGGTACCAGCGGTACGGGCCCGCCCGCTCTGGTGGCGATCGTCGTCATGCGCGTGCCCTCTCCTTCTCACGGTGTGCGTCGAGTTCGTGCCGCGGTTCGTTCTCGCTGTCGCCGCTGTCGCCGCTGTCGCCGCTGTCGCCGCTGTCGCCGCTGTCGCCGCGCAGGCCGGTCAGGGCGAGGAAAACCTCGTCGAGGCTGCTCCTGCGCAGCGCGAACTCCGCGAGCACGACGCCGGCTTCGTCCAGGCTGCGGATGATCCCTGGCATCGTGTGGCCGTCAGGCACCGGGGCGGTGAGCGCACCGTGCGCATGGTCGGTGGTGGGGGTTACCCCGATCCACTGCGCGATCAGCGTGGCAGCGAGATCGAGCTGCGCGGAATCCACGGGCTGGACTTCAAGTATCTGGCCACCGACTTTGGCCTTGAGCTCGTCTGGAGTGCCCGTCGCTATCACCTTGCCGTGGTCGATGACAGCGACGTCGTGCGCCAGTTGATCGGCCTCCTCCAGATACTGCGTGGTGAGCAGTACCGTTACGCCGTCGCTGGTGAGGTCGCGGACCATCGCCCACACCTCGTTGCGGCTGTGCGGATCCAGGCCCGTGGTCGGCTCGTCGAGGAAGAGCACCCGTGGCCGCCCGACCAGGCTGGCGGCGAGGTCGAGCCGCCGCCGCATGCCGCCCGAGTACGTTTTCACGACCCGCCCGGCCGCATCGGCAAGCTCGAAGCGGGCGAGCAGATCGTGGGCGCGGGCTCGGGCATCTTGCCGCTTCAGCCCAAGCAGCCGCCCGATCATGATCAGATTGTTCGTCCCGGTCAGCCCTTCGTCGACGGAGGCGTACTGGCCGGTGAGGCCGATGAGCTGACGGACCTGGTGCGCGTTGCGGACGACGTCGTACCCGGACACGCTGGCGCGCCCACCGTCTGGCCGCAACAGGGTGGCGAGGATGCGCACCGCGGTCGTCTTGCCCGCCCCGTTGGGCCCGAGCAGCCCAAGGACCGTTCCACTGCGCGCGGCCAGGTCGATGCCGGCGAGCGCGGTTGTCTTGCCGAATCGCTTGACCAGTCCCTCGGCTTCGATCGCGTTGCTCATCACACGCCCTTCGTCGTTCGTTCACACCCGCTGTATGCCGTCTGCTCGCCGTGCCTCGCGCTGCCGCGCCGTGCCTCGTCCTGCTGTGCTGTGCCTCCTACTGCCGCGCTGCGCAGTGCGAGCGGTTGGTGCCACCCGTGACGGCCCACTGCGCGGGCCAGCCGGTGTGCCCGGGCTGCCCGCGCCGCGCGTCACCGTGTGCCCGCACCGCGCACCACTGTGTGCCCGGGCTGCCCGCGCCGCGCGTCACCGTGTGCCCGCACCGCGCACCACTGTGTGCCCGGGCTGCCCGCACCGTGCCACCGTGTGCCCCGCACTGTGCGCCGCCGTATGCCCGCATTGCGCGCCTTCAGCGAGCGGCCTTCGCGCGACGAGTCCACTGTGCCGCCCGCCACTGACAAAATGCGCACAAGCCGCTGTCAGTCCCGCGGCCCGCCGCGCCGCACGGCGCCGCGGATCGCGGGGGCTATGGCACCTGTGATCCGCGGCGCTGACGAGCCGCCGGGCAGCTAGTCCTGGCGGCGCGAGCTGCCGAACATGATCTCATCCCACGTTGGGACGGACGAGCGGCGGCCCCTGCCACCTGCGGCCTTCCGGGTCGAGCGGCCCCGGGCCGGCGGCTCCTGCTGAACTTCGGCCGCGACCGCGGTCGGCTCGTCACCGCCCGCCGGGCCGGCCGCCGCCGCGGCCGGTGACTGGTGCGGGGCGTCTCGCCGCTGCGTGCCCGCCGCGGGCACCTCGGACGGGCGTGGATCTGGCTCCGGAGCTTGCGGCGTCCCTGGCTCGGCGGCGGCCTGGCTCCGGCGCGCGCCGCGTGCGGGCGGCGACAGCCGTGGCAGCGCGGCCGGGGACGGCTGCGGGTCCGGCCGGCCTGCGGAATGGCGGCCCCGCTCGGCGGCTTCTGCGGCAGCTTCCTGTGCGGCCGCTCGCGCGGGCGGGGACATGGCCTGGGACGCTGGCTCCGAGATCGGCTGGCCTACCGGCTCCGAGATCGGCTGGCCTACCGGCTCCGACGTCCGCGGGGACGCCGGCACCGGCTCGGCCTGCGGTCGCGACGCGGGCGGGTGCGATCGCGGTACGAACGGCGTCACCGTGCCCCGGCCGCGGGTGGCCGCGGGTGGCTGGACGGCCAGACCAGCGGCCTGCAGTGCGTCCTCGGGAAGCGAGAGCCGCGAGGCCTCGTCGTCGTCGGGTATGGCGTGCCGCCTGCGCGGGTCGAAGACCCAGGTGGCGAGCAGCCGCTCCAGGCCCGCCTCGCTGGTCAGTTCGACGAGCCAGCTTCCGTCGCCGCGCTTGCGCGAGTCCCACTGCGCCTCTTCGGGATCGGCGCCGAGAATCTTCAGCCGCTCGGTGACGATCTCACCGAGCCTCGGACCAGGGCCAGAGTCCCCCGGACGCCGCACCGACGCAGTCTGCGCCTGCTGCGCGATGTACGCACGCTCGGCGAGCACCGGGCCTTCGAACCAGCGCACCCGCTCGATTGGCACGCCGGCCGCGTCCGCGATCTGCTCCGCCGTCTCACCAGAGCGGATCCGGGCCTGGATCTCCTTGGGTCGCAAGGGACTCTCCACTTCGATCTCGTACTGGGCGAGCCGGGCGAACTGGCCGCGTGCTACCGCCCGCAGCCGCTCATCGTTGGGCAGGGTGAAGCGTGTGGCCCGCCCCGGCTGCGCCAGGACGACGTACGTGCCGTCCTCGCTCACCGCGACGAGCCGCAGTTCCTGCATCGGCGTCCCTTCCGCACTGCCGGGCCGTACCGGCGTGCACCTGCTGCCGGGCCGTACTGGCCTAGCCTGCGCGCCGGGCCGTACCCGGCACTTTAATGCCGCCGCACTCGCGCTCGGCGCCCCGCCGGCCGACCTGCGGTACCTTGCGGCGTATGTCCGCCGACGGCCGCGCGATGACGCCGCCACGCCTGCCCCGGGACGAGTCTGTCCGGTCCATCGGGTAGTGCGCCAGCACCGTGCCCGGCATGTCCCAACATCAGCTTGTGATCGTTATCGGCTGCCGCACGTGGCGGCAGGACAATCGCCACGGTGTGCGATGCCCGAGACGCGCTCGGCGACCGCGGCAGGGACCGGGAAGAACATCGGGGGCAAGCCGGTTACACCGGACGGCCGCGCTGTTCCGGTCCGGGTACATCCCGGGGCCGGAGCGGCGTGCACGGGGCCGGCGCACCGGGAGGTTCACGCGCCGAGGACCTGGGTCAGGTACCCGTTCGCGAACCGCCTCTCCGGGTCGAGCTTGTCGCGCAGCGCAAGGAAATCGCCGAACCTGGGGTACACGCCGCGCAGATAGTTGGCGTCGCGGGTATGCATCTTCCCCCAGTGTGGGCGTCCGCCGACCGCGGTCATCACCGCTTCGACATCGCGGAAGTACTCGCGGTAATCGGACATGTGGTAGACGTGGACGGCGATGTACGCGCTGTCCCGGCCGTGCGCGGTGGACAGCCACAGGTCGTCCGCTGGCGCCACGCGGACCTCGATCGGGAAGCTGATCTTCCACGGACGCCGGCCGAAGAGCGCCCGGATCTCGGCGAGCGCGCCGGGCAGGTGCTCGCGGCCGATCGCGTACTCCTGCTCGATGAACCGGACCCGCCGCGGGCTGGTGAACACGCGGTGGGCGGGCTCGGCATAGCTGCGTGACCCGAGCGCTTTCGCCGCGATCCCGTTCACCGCCGTGATCACGCCGGGGAAGGTGTGCCCAATTCTGCAGGCCAGGCCGAACACCGAGTTCGAGAGGAACTCGTCGTCGAGCAGGTGACGCAGCCGGGGCAGCGACCGCGCCGGGCCGCTCGTGCGGTTGTTGCGCTTGACCAGGCAGCCCTCGGAGTGCGGGAACCAGTAGAACTCGAAGTGCTCGTTGGCCGCCGTGAACTCGTCAAGGCGGCCCAGAACCTCGCCCCAGCGCATCGGCTCCTCCCGCGCCTCGAGCAGGAACGCGGGAACGACGCGGAGGGTAACCGCGGTCAGCACGCCGAGCGCGCCGAGTCCCACCCTCGCGGCGTTGAACAGATCCGGATCCTCCTGCGCCGAGCACGTGACCACGCGCCCGTCGGCGAGCACCATTTCGAGGCCCGCCACCTGCGCGGCGATCGAGCCGAGATCACGGCCGGTGCCGTGGGTGCCGGTCTGGATGGCTCCCGCGACCGTCTGCTCCTGTATGTCGCCCACGTTGGCCAGCGAAAGACCGGCCCGCAGCAGGGTCTCGTTGAGCGCGCGCAACCGGCAGCCCGCCTCGACCGTGATGAGCCCCCCGTCGACGTCGATCGACCGGACCTCGCGCAGGCCGTCCGGCCGCAGCAGCAGCCCGTCGGTGAGCGCGGCTGGAGTGAACGAATGACCGGTTCCGGCCATCCGGACTGTCAGGTGTTCTTCCGCCGCATCCCGAACGGCTGCCGCGACCTCCGCCGTGCTTCTTGGGGTGGCGGTGGCGCGTGGGTGGGCCTGCTGGTTGCCTGCCCAGTTCCGCCAGACGGAGGCGCTGCCTGCCATGAGGGGACCTTATCCGAGTCTGCTTCGTGCCCGGCGTCCGCCGGCGTGATCATGGACGCCGCGGCAGCCACCTGGGGCGGTACGCGCAGCGCACGCGCGCCCAGCAGGCCGCAGACGGCGGCGAGGATGCCCCAGCCAAGTGCGAGCGCGTATCCCCAGTGCGCGCCGCGCGCGTCGATGACGCGCCCGGCCACCGGCGGGCCGAGCGCGAGCCCGATGCCGATCGAGGTGGACAGCCAGGACATACCCTCCGTCATCAACTGCGGCGGGACCCTGCGCTCGATGAGGCTGAACCCGGCGATCAGCGTCGGGGCGATGGACAGCCCGGAGAAGAAGATGACGGCGAACATGATGGGCAGGTTCGGCAGTGCCCACAGTGGTGCGACGCCGAGCACGATACCGGCGAGGGTGATCAGGAACCGGCGCGCGAGCGGAGCCCGCCACTGCCGCGCGCCGTACCACAGGCCGCCCACCGCGCTGCCCAGTGCGTACGTGCCGAGGACGAGGCCGGCCAGCGGCTTGTGTCCCTGCTGCGCCGCGAACGCGATGGTGGATAGATCGACGGTGCCGAACATGGCGCCGAGAAACACGTAGACCGTGGCCAGGGCGACCATGCCCGGCAGCCGGATCGCGCCGCCGGACCTTTGCCGCGACGGCTGCGGCGGCGGCTCGGTGCGCCGCTGTGCCGCGAGCCACAGCGTGCCGGCCACGGTGAGCACGGCCGCGGCGACCACGCCCGCGACCGGATGCACCTCGGTCGCGAGGATCGCGACGATCGCGGGGCCGGTGATGAAGATGAGCTCGTCAGCCACGGACTCGAGCGAAAAGGCCGTGTGCAGCATCTGTGTGTCACCGGCGGCCGCGGCGAGGTAGCTCCATCTGGCGCGCACCATGGAGCCGAGCGAGGGCATCGTGCCACCGAGCGCGCCGCCGGTTACGAACAGGGTCCACAGCGGCGCGCGCAGCAGCGCGCAGGCGACGAACGCCACGGCGCTGACGGCGAACACGCCGGTGAGCGGGCGCAGCACGCGTGCCTGGCCGAACCGGTCGGTCAGCCGGCCGAGCCGCGGCACAAGAACGGCGTAGCAGATGGCGCCGGTGGCCGCGACCGCGCCCGCGGTGCCGTATCTGCCTGTCATCGCCGAGACGAGCAGCACGATGCCGAGGCCGAGCATGGACATCGGCATCCGGCCGATGAGGCCCGCGGCCACGAATCCCCTTGCGCCCGGCACGCGCAGCAGCCGCAGATACGCGTTTCCCCGGCCGGCCTGCGAGTTTGCCCGCTCTGTCTCAGCCACGATGGCGATGCCTCCCTCACCTGACCGTAAGGGGTGCCGCAACCGGTTTTGAGCCCATCATGCCGGTCTGGGCGGCGAGGGCTTATCGTGGGTGGTGCTGTGAGACACCTCGCCTGGCGCAGCGCGCCACTCCTCACCGCCGGAATCGTGGTCGTGCTTGGCGGGGCCGCGGTGGCAGGCGGCGCGATCCTGATCGAGACCTCCAGCCACAGCGCCGCCGCGCCCACCGCACGCACGCCGCAGGCGGCGGGCGTGACGCACACCACCGCACCACGTCCCACCAGCGGCACCGACACCGTCACCGCGGTGACGGTCGCGCCGCTTCGCCGCATCGTCCCGCCCGACCTGCTCGTCGTGTCGGCCCACGGGATCACCGCCGCGCAGCTTGGGAAGATCAGGAAGCTCGGGCACGTGCGGGACGTGATCACGGCAGCCGGCGGCGCGATCCGCTTCCAGGCCAGGCTGGCCAACGTGCTCGGCGTCGACCCGAGCGCGTTCCGGTCCTGGACACCGCCGCCGACCGCCGCGAACGAGCGCATCTGGTCGTCGCTGGCCAGGAACGAGTTCGTTCTTTCCACCACCGCCCAGGCACGCCTGCGGCTGTTTCCAGGGGCGTCGTACCAGATGTCCGGTGCGACGCAGCCACTGGTGCCGCTCGGCGCGGTCGCGGCGCTCGGCGTGCCCGGCGTCGACGCGCTCGTGAGCATGCAGACGTCCCGGGCGCTCGGGCTCGTGCCTGACGTGCTCGCGATGATCAACGCACCAGGCGCCAACATCCGCGCGCTCACCGCCGGCGTGCGGGCCGTACTCGGGCGCCAGGGCGAGATCGTCAACCTGGATGCCGCGGCCGGCCGGCTTCCGGTGGATTCTGGCGGCGCGGCCGGCCGGCCAACCAGCTACCTGGACCTGTACCGGCAGTCCGCCGCCAGGTACTGCCCCGGCTTGTCCTGGACCGTCCTCGCCGCGATCGGGCAGGTCGAGAGCGGGCACGGCCGTAACATCGGCCCGTCGAACGCCGGGGCGCTCGGCCCGATGCAGTTCCTGCCGTCGACCTGGCGGATATGGGGTATCCCCGGGTTCGGCGACACGACGGCCGACATCATGAACCCTTACGACGCGGTCCCGTCCGCGGCACGCTATCTGTGCGCGAGTGGTGCGGCGGCCGGCGGCACGTCGCTGTACCTTGCGATCTATGCGTACAACCACGCGGACTGGTACGTCCGCGAGGTCCTTGCGCTTGCCGGGGAGTACGCGGCGCAGTTCGGCTAAGGTGCATAGCCAGTCCCTGTGCGGCGGGCGCCCGCAGGTCGGCGCCGGATCAGGTAAGTCTAGGCCGTCACCTAGTACGTGTGCGGAAACGTCACGGCGTGGCGGCCGTATCGGTACCATTTCAGGACGGAACCCATTTCCCGATCTTCGCGGGCGGCCAGCCACTGGGCTGGGTGCGAGTGCCGGCACAAGTCTGACGGCGACGCCGTCGATCTTTCGCATTCCGTACGCAGGTCACGTCACCGTTCGAGTGGACGAGGAGCGGCATGCCGCAAGGCACAGGCTGGCCCGGGGGACCGTCCCCGGCGGACTTGCCCCGGGGAGCACGTGCCTCCTCCGGGTACGTTTCTGAACCTCCGGTAGGTCGCGGCGAGGCCCGGGCGGGGCCGAGCGCCGCCGCCGCGGAAACCCCGGTGACGTGGACGAAGGATGTCGTCGTCATCGGTGGGTGTGGCCACGTGGGCATGCCACTGGCGATCGCCTTCGCCGACCGCGGGCTTCGCGTCGGCATCTACGACATCAGCGATGCCGCGGTCAAGCAGGTCAACGCCGCGCAGTTGCCGTTCGACGAGCCCGGTGCCGCCGGGCCACTGGCCCGCGCCGTCGCGTCAGGGCGGCTGGTGGCGTCGACCGATCCCGCGCTCGTGGCCGAGGCCGAGAACGTCGTCGTCGTCATCGGGACGCCCGTCGACGAGCACCTCAACCCCGACCCTGATGCGATTCCCCGTGCCCTGACCGACTGCGCGGAGCATTTCGTGGACGGCCAGCTCATGGTGTTGCGAAGCACCGTCTTCCCGGGCGTGACGGCGCTGGTCGAACGGATGCTGGAGAAACTCGGCCGGGTGATCGACGTGGCATTCTGCCCGGAACGGATCGCCGAGGGCAAGGCGATGATCGAGCTGTTCACCCTGCCGCAGATCGTCGGGGCGGCGAGCCCGGCCGCGGCGGAGCGAGCCGAGCGGCTGTTCCGCCTGCTGACCGACGACATTGTCCACCTCAAGCCGACGGAAGCCGAGCTCGCGAAGCTCTTCACCAACGCCTGGCGGTACATCAAGTTCGCGACCGCCAACCAGTTCTTCTTGATCGCCAACGACTGCGACCTGGACTTCGAGCGGATTCGCGCCGCGATCATCGAGGACTACCCCCGGGCGGCCGACCTGCCCGCGGCCGGTTTCGCGGCCGGCCCGTGCCTGTTCAAGGACACGATGCAACTCGCCGCCTTCAATAACAACAACTTCACCTTGGGCAACTCCGCGATGCTGGTCAACGAGGGGTTGCCGCTCTACGTCGTCAACAGGCTCGAACAGCGCTACGACCTTGCCTCGCTGACGGTGGGCATTCTCGGCATGTCCTTCAAGGCGGGCAGCGACGACACCCGGTCGAGCCTGTCGTACAAGCTGCGGCGCGTCCTGCAGTTCAAAGCCGGCGGTGTCCTTTGCACCGATCCGCACGTACGCACCGATCCTGCTCTCGTGTCGCTGGAAACGGTGCTCGCCCAGGCCGACCTGTTGCTGATCGCCACCCCGCACCGTGAGTACGCGGACCTCAAGACGGACAAGCCCGTCATCGACATCTGGAACCTGCGGGGCCAAGGGGTCCGCGTGTGATCGAGAGTGACCTGCGGCGGGAGAACCCGCGTGTCTCGATCGTCGTGCCCGCGTACAACGAGGGCGAGGCGATCGTCCGGTTCCTTGACCGGCTGCTCGAGTCGGTACGCCTGCCGTGCGAAGTGCTCGTCGTCTACGACGCCGAGACCGATATCACCCGGTCGTACGTCGAGGCGTACTCGGACAAGGACCCGCGGGTGCGCCCCACGCTCAACAAGTACGGCCGGGGGCCGGCTCCCGCGATCAGGTACGGCTTCGATCACGCGGACGCGCCCGTGGTCGTGGTCACCATGGCCGACGGCAGCGACGACCCGCGCCAGGTCGACGAACTTGTCTACCTCGTCGAACGGGGCGTCGTCGTGGCCGCCGCGTCCCGGTACATGCCCGGTGGCCAGCAGGTCGGCGGCCCGAAGATCAAGGGCATCCTGTCCCGCTGGGCGGGCCGCACGCTGCACTGGTTCGCCGGCGTGGGGACCAGGGACGCGACGAACAGCTTCAAGGCCTACGACCGGGCGTTCGTACGCGACGTGGGGATCGACAGCGGTAGGGCATTCGAGATGGGTCTCGAGCTTACGGCGAAGGCCACCCGGCTGCGGCGGCCGGTCGCCGAGATTCCCACCATCTGGCTGGACCGCCAGCAGGGCACGTCCAGCTTCCAGATTCTGAAATGGATCCCCCACTACCTGCACTGGTACTTCTTCGCGTTCGGCCGGCGGCTGACCGTGGAGAAACTACGGCGCGTTAGTGTACGACATAACGGGATGGCTGATGAGTGAGCAACGCGTACTGGTGACCGGTTCGTCCGGGTTCATCGGCGGATACGTCGTCGAAGAGCTCTTGCGGCGCGGGCATTCGGTCGTCGGGCTTGACAACTTCTCCAAGTACGGCAAGGTCAGCAAGTCCTATGACGACCATCCGCACTACGAGCTTGTCGAGGGTGACGCGCGCGACACCGGCCTGATGCGGGACCTCGCGGCCGACGCCGATCAGCTCATCGCCGGTGCCGCCATGATCGGCGGGATCTCGTACTTCCACGCCTATGCCTACGATCTGCTCGCCACCAACGAGCGGATCATCGCGTCGACGTGCGACGCGGCGATCGCGGCGCACCGGGCGGGCAAGCTGCGCAAGGTCACCTACCTGAGTTCGTCGATGGTCTTCGAGTCGGCGGCGAGCTGGCCATCGGTCGAGGGGCAGGAGCGGCAGATCGCGCCGCCGATGTCGTCGTACGGTTTCCAGAAGCTCGCGGTGGAATATTTCGCCCGGGCCGCCCATGAGCAGTACGGGCTGCCCTACACGATCGTCCGGCCCTTCAACTGCGTCGGCGTGGGGGAGGGGCGCGCCCTGGGCGACGTCGAGGTGCTGTCAGGAAACGTCAAGCTCGCCTTGAGCCATGTGGTCCCTGACCTGGTGCAGAAGGTGCTGAAGGGACAGAACCCGCTGCACATTCTCGGCGACGGGTCCCAGGTGCGGCACTACACCTACGGCGGGGACCTGGCCCGCGGCATCGTGACCGCGATGGAGCATCCGCGGGCTGCCGGCGAGGACTTCAACCTGTCCACCTCGGCAAGCACGACAGTCCTCGAACTGGCCGAACTGATCTGGCGGAAGATCAAGGGACCCGATGTCCCCTTCAGGTACGTCAGCGACCCCGCCTTCGAGCACGACGTACAGCGCCGGATCCCCAGCACGGACAAGGCGCGGCAGGTGCTCGGCTTCGAGGCGGAAAGCACGCTCGACACCATGCTCGACGAGGTCATCCCGTGGATCGCGCAGGCGATAGAGAACGGGATTATCTGAGCGCGGCCGCGGCGGCCGCTGACGCGCGGTAGACGGTGACCCCGTCCGCCCGGTAGCTGGGCCGGAACCCGGTCTGGCCGAGGAAGTGCGCGAGCGCCGGGGTGATGGGCTGCCATACGAGCACCCAGCCCACGCGCATCGCACGTGCGTCGGCGAGCGCGGCGGTGATGGTCGCGGGCTCGGCGGCCTGGCCCTCCTGCACGCGCATGAGGTCGACGTAGAAGCGGTGCCTGCGCAGGGCGGTAATCGTCTGCTGCGGCAGCCGGGCCACGTACCCGACGGCGCGTGGGTGGCCGTCGAGCGGCGCCTGGACGAGTTCCTCGGCGGGGAAACCGGGCCCGAGTTCCAGGGTGCCGCTGCGGAAGCCGAGGGGAACGTCGACGACGAGCGACCCGGAATGGTCGGCCGCGATCGCCCGGTCCACCGCCGGCCGCCCAGCCGCCATCACACCGGTGGGGCCTTCGGCGGACCAGCCGAGTTCGAGCGCGGCAAGCGCGGCGACGACCAGCAGGGCGGGCGCGAACCTGGCCTTGATCCACGTCACCGCGGTGCCGGCGAGCAGGACCGCGGGGATCAGTGCGAGCGGGGTGAACCGGTTGGCCTCGCGGAACCCGGACATCCCCGGCAGCCGGACGAACCAGGTGTAGGGCAGCAGCAGCGACATCGCGTGCCCGTGGTCCGCCGTCGCCAGCGGGGCGTAGGGCCTGGTACCGATGTACAGGACGGGACCGAGGGCGAGGAGGGCGCCCGCGGCCCACAGCAGGAGCCAGATCCTGGCGCGGCGCTGCCGCCAGGCGGCCACCGCGCCGAGCAGGGCGAGTGCGGTCAGCGTGACGCCGAAGGTGGGCACCCCCTCGGTGGTGATGCCGTGGTAGAAGAGTGTGCCCAGCCCGTTCAGGCCGAACGCGGCGACCCGCGGCGAGGGCGCGAATATCTGCGGAAACGCCACGCCGTAGGTCACGTAGTTGTCCGCGAGCGTGGCCGGTTTGGACGCGAGGGCCGACGCCTGCGCCACCATCGCGGCGATCTGCGGGCTCGCGATGACCAAGGCGACACCGGCGCCGAGAAGCAGCAGTCGCAGCTTGTGGGCAATACCGGCAGCACTGACGGTACTGACGGTACTGACGGTACTGACGGGACTGGTGGTACCGGCGGCACTGGCGGGGCTCGCAGGTCCGCGCGCGGGGCGCGACACGAGCCAGGGCGCGAGTGCCACCGCGGTGACGATGACGGCGAGGATGGCGCCTTCGGAGTCCACGAGCAGGGAGAGCCCGAGGACGAGCCCGAGCGCGGCGGCGCGGCGGCGGCTTGGCTGGCGGCGCAGCCGGACCGCGGCTTCGAGGGCGATCGGCAGGAACAGCAGCCCGGCGGCGATGTTGAGGTGGAACCAGGCGCGCCAGGTGAGCATCGAGGACAGTCCGAACAGGGCGCCGCTCGCGAGCGCGCCGCTCACCGGCAGCCAAAGCCGGGCCGCGCGGTACATCGCGTAGCACAGCAGCCCCGGCAGGATCACCGACAGCAGGTTCACGGCGAAGGCCGCGCCCGCCGTGCGCGTGACCGGCATCATGAGCAGGCCGAGGAGCGGCATGAGCGCGTGGTAGGCGAGCGGCGCGCCGACCGGCGCGATGATCTGATGGGTGGTGAACGGGTTCGCGAACTGCCCGATCTGGCGGGCCATCCACCACATGTCCCACACGTAGCTGGCCTGATCCCTGGTGTTGGGCAGCCGTCCGCTCAGATAGGTCACCCGCGGCCAGGTGACCGCGATCCCCGCCGTGGTGAAGCCGAGCAAGACAGCCAGGTGCGCCACCGCGCCGCCCATGGGGCGCCTGCGCCACCAGGTAACCGGTCCGGCCTCGTCGCGCGCGACTGAGCCGGCCGCGGCTGACTCAGCCGCGACCGGGCCGGCCCCGGCGGACGGGGCACGCCCCACCTGACGGGCGGGCACGGCGGTGCCGGTTTCGCCCCCGTCACCTGGCCCGCGGCTGGTCAGCCGGCCTCCGCTCACTGGCTCATCCTGCCCTCTTACGCCGCGCTCTCGTGCTGGGCCGCTGCCAACCGGCTGCCGGTCGCGCCCGCCGGCCGCAGCGGACCGGGCGGAAACCCGGACCGCCGCGTCCGCATCTGCGCGCTCTCACGTGCACCCGCGCGACGCGCGGACCCTGGAGAGGATAGCGACAACCGGCCCATCCGCGCACAGGTGCGGCACCCCCGGCGGCGCTCCAGCCTTGTTGTTGGCGACCTGTTCGCCCCGCCGTCATCTAGTGGTCTGTAAGAGGGGTCCTTTGAGCGAACGGCGTCCAGGTGGGTGCATCGCAAGGCGGAGGAGGAGCGCGTAGTGGTGCTACGCGCGACGACGACAACGCCGCGAGGTGCCTGCCTGGGCGTCGTGCAGCCAAAGAAGACTCCTCTTACAGACCACTAGGCAGCAGATCGGCGGGCCGGGCGAAGGGGAAGCCGTACATGTCGATGGCGACCCCGTCGGCGCGCTTGGCCAGCGCGAGCGCCGCTTCGCCGATCTTCAAGCAGACGTCGCGGTCCGCGGTGGCGGCGGTGAACTTGGACCGCAGTTCCCAGCGGCACGGCTCGCGCTCGCGCAGCGGGCCGAGCGCTGGCGGCGGTGGCTGTTCCTTCCACCGGGACAGCCGCGGCGGCCAGTACACCGTGACGAACGGCGGGTCTTGGTCCGTGACGAGAAAGTAGGAATCCTGATCTTTCTCGACCTTGAGCTCATCGTCGAGGTAGGGCTGCAGCACGCCGGTCACCTGCTCGACCGGCAGCACCTGGCCGCTGTACACGGACGCGCGCAGGTCGACATCCATCGGTGGGCGCTCGCCGTGCACGGTGCCGTCCAGGCGCTTGGCCAGGCCGCGAACCAGCAGGTGCGCGTCCCGCCACTTCGCCTCGTCCGGCCGCCGCTCCCGGTGGCTCTGAATGGCCACGCCCGCGTGGTAGGCGACCGCCATTCCCGCGGGCAGCCGCGCCTGCACGGCAAGTTCCTGCGTGATGTCGATCGGCCCGTACAGCAGCACGCCGTTGGCGAACACGAGCCGGTCGCCGCGCACCCGGACCGAAGGGTCGTAGAGCTTCAGCAGGTCGGTCAGCGGATCGACCGGGTCCGCGGTGAACAGCAGCGTCGGCCCCTTGGCCAGGTATGTGGCCGTGCGGTCGAAGAGCCCCATGTGCGCGCCTCCCGGGTCGCTGCTGGTGCCGTCGGTGGCCGTCGGGCCGGCCGGTCAGGAAACGGATGCATCGTATCCGCGCGGCGGAGCGTCTTTGCGCGGCGCCGGCCGGGCGACCGGTGTACCGGCGGTCAGAAGATGGAGGTAATGCCGTGCCAGATGTCCGTCGCCATGTGCCCCATGTCCTGGCCGGTCTTCACGGCACTGTCACCGATGCCGTCAAGGGTGCCCATCACGGCTCCGTGCTGCTGCCAGTCCGCACCCCAGTTCTCCTGGATGAGGTTGTGGCCGAAGTCGCCGACGCCGATGGCGACGACACCGCCGACCGCGACACCCGCGGCGACACCGATCACCGGCGCGCCCGCGATGCCGAGCGCCGTCGCGCCCGCCGCGACACCGGTCGTCACCAGCGATCCGGCGCCGATCCCGGCGGCGATGCCCCCGATGTTCGACGCTGCCTCCCCGGGATACGCCTCGTACCAGGGGATGCCTTTCGACATGTCGTCCTGGGCGTTCAGGACGGTGCCGACCCCAGCCGCGGCGACGTCGATCACCGGGAAGTCAAGGCCGAACTTCGCCAGCTTGCCGAGGAAGCCCGCCTGACCGAGCCCGTCGGCCACGCTGCCGAGGCCAGGCAGGTCGGACAGCCGCGCGCCGAGCACCTTGCTGACCACGTTCTCGTTGTTGCTGGCCAGCTGCAGGTCGCGCTGGGCGCTCGACAGCTCACCTCGCGCGTCGTGTAGGGCCTGCTTGACGTCGGCGGGCATGGACTCCCTCGGGCTCGGCCGCGCGTCGCGCGCCGCGATCCAGAGGGCTTTGGCCTGGGCGACCTCGGAGCGCAGGCCAGGAATCTGGTTCTTGACGAACTTGCTGTATTCCGTCGGCAGGGCCCAGAAACCCCGCAGGTAGTCCGACAGCGTGTTGGCGTCGGAGGGGGTCGCGCCCTGCTGCCCGGGCGCTGGCGGCGCGATCTCGCCGTACACCTTCTGCAGCGCGCCCGCGGCCTGGACCCTGGCCTGCTGCGCGGCCTGGATGCACTGTTGCCAGAACGACTCGTAGCCGAGGCGCCACTGCTCCTTCGCCTGGTCGGCGTAGCAGACCTGCGGGCCCTTCCCGGCCGCGCCGATCGGCACGCCGTGCGCGGTGGTCAGGTCGGCCGCCTGCTCGAGCGCGTTCTCGATCTTGGCCAGGTCGACGGCGAGCTGGTCGACGATGTCGCCCGCCGATGTGATCACCACGCCGAGCGCGTTGGCCCCCGCGGCGTCCTGCTCCCAGTTCTTGGTGAAAGCCGAGGCCGCCGAACCCGTCCATCCGGCGTCGCCGACGATCTGGCCCACCTGCTTGTCGAGCGCGGTGACGACATCGCTGATCTCGGGCACGTAGCCGTACAGCGTGCCGGCGTAGGCCGACAGCCCGTGAATGTCGCCGCCCACCCAGTCGCAGGCGAAGGAGGCGAGCTTCGCCGGGGACTTCGCGCCGCTTCCCACCGGGCCCGCACGCTCCCTTCAGATCGTCGCCGGGTCGGTGATCTGGCCGCAGAGCCGGCCCAGGCTCTCCTCGTTACGGCCGTACCTGTCGTGCGCCGTCTGCAGCCTCGTGCCGTGATTGTCGATCGAGCCCGCGATCTGCAGATGCAGGAGGCACACCGCGTCCACGACGGAGCGCAGGCTCCCGTCGAACCCGGCGTCCCCGCCGTCCGGCAGCGCCGGGCAGGTGGCAGGCATGATGGCCGCGAACGTCTTGGCCTCGGCGTGGAACGCCGACGCCGCTTGCTGCAGATCGGCAACGACAACCTGGAAACCGCCGCTCATGCCAGTCCCCTTCGCAGTGCCTCGAGATCGCTTTCCTGCCACCGCCAGGCGTCAGCCTCGGCCGCCGGGTCGAGCACGATCTGCTCCACGCCCGCGGCGCTCATCAGCGCCTGCGCGGCGCGCAACGGCAGCGCCGCCCACGGCTGCTCCGGGCCAAGCGCCGTGACGAGCCGCTCGGTCGTGGTGAACACGGGCAGCATCCGCCTGCCGTCGGCAAGCTCGCGGATCTCGAACACCACGTCCTTGCGGCCGTCGCGGACCTGCGGATGGGCCGGCGCGAAGACGATCTCGGGCCGCCGGAAGCCCGGCGCGAAACCTTGCGCCAGCGGTCCACCAGGGTCGATGCCCGGCGATTCCCCTGAGCCCGGCCGAGAGGGCGGCTCGCCGCGCGCCGGGTCGTAGGGATGGCTGCCCCGCGCCGTCACGTTGTCACCGTCCCCTCTACCGCGCGCCCCGCCGTCAGGTACAAGAGCGGCAATACCGTATCTCATCCGGGCGAGCCGGACCGGGCGGAACTACGGTATTGCCCGGGGCGCGACCCCCGTAGCGCGGGCCGGGCCGGGGTGCCGCGCGTCGAGGCCACCGCGCGCGGTCTGATTGGATGGCGAACATGCCATGCAGCGAGCCGAGCGCGGCCGGCTACGACGCGTTGCTGCTCGTCTCGTTCGGCGGCCCCGACGGCCCGGACGACGTGATCCCGTTCCTCGAGAACGTGACCCGCGGGCGCGGCGTCCCGCGGGCGCGGCTGGCCGAGGTGGGCGAGCATTACCAGCTCTTCGGCGGGGTCAGCCCCATCAACCAGCAGTGCCGCGAGCTGATCGCCGCCATCGAGGCCAGCTTCGCGGAAAGCGGCCTCGACCTGCCCGTCTACTGGGGTAACCGGAACTGGCGTCCCTACCTGCCCGACACGGTCCGCCAGCTCGCGCGCGACGGCGTGCGCCGCGCCGTGGCCTTCGTCACCTCCGCGTACAGCTCGTACTCGAGCTGCCGGCAGTATCTCGACGACATCGAACGGGCCCGCGAGCTGGCCGGCCCGGGTGCGCCGCGGATCGACAAGATCCGGCCGTACTTCAATCACCCGGGTTTCGTCGAGCCACTTGCCGAGCACACGCGGTCGGCACTCGCGACACTGCCGGCCACCGTTAGGGATCATGCTCATCTGCTTTTCACCGCGCACAGTGTGCCCGCGGCGATGGCGGCCACGAGCGGACCGGACGGCGGCGCGTACGTCGCGCAGCTCACCGAGGTGGCGCGCCTGGTGAGCGAGCGGGTGGACGGCGGCTCACACCCGTGGCGGCTGGTGTACCAGAGCCGCAGCGGCCCACCGTCGCAGCGCTGGCTCGAGCCAGACGTGCGCGACTACCTGGCCGAGATCGCCGGCGCCCGCGGCGGCGCGGCGCCCGCGGCGGTGCTCGTGCCTGCCGGTTTCGTCTCCGACCACATGGAAGTCAGATACGACCTGGACGTCGAGGCGGTGCGTGCGGCGCAGCGGCTCGGCATCACGGTCGCGCGGGCAGCCACCCCGGGGACGCACCCGCGATTCGTGGCGATGGTGCGCGAACTCGTGGCCGAACGGCTCGAAACGTCTCCGGAGGGCCGGCTGCCGGGGCGGGCCGGCCCGCAGCGGCCCGCGCTCGGCGCTCTCGGCCCGAGCCCGGACTACTGCCCCGCGCAGTGCTGCGCCCATGCCAGGCCAGGCGGCACGCCCGGCGCGCCCGCGTCAACGGCCGGCCAGGGTCGATGACGGCCGCTGAGCCCGCCGAGCTGCTCGATCTTGCCGTGCGGGCCGCCGTGGCCGCGGGCCGGATGCTGACCGAGGGGCGCGGGCCGGGCCGGCCGGACGTGGTCGGCACCAAATCGAGCCCCACCGACGTCGTCACCGAGATGGACCGCGCATCGGAGAAGCTCATCATCGCCGAGATCCGCGCCGCCCGGCCGGGTGACGCGTTTCTCGGCGAAGAGGGCGGCGCGCAGCGGGCAGCGGCCGCAACGGATGGGGCGGGCGGCGCGGCCCGGGCGGCTGACGGCACGCAGGTGCGCTGGATCATCGATCCGATCGACGGGACGGTCAACTACCTCTACGGGTTGCCGGACTGGGCGGTCAGCATCGCCGCCGAGCACGCGGGTGAGATCGTGGCGGGCGCCGTCGGTGTACCGCAGCGCGGCGAACTGTTCACCGCGGTCCGCGGCGGCGGCGCGTTCCTGCGCCGGGCGGCCGAGCCTGGCTACGCGCTGCCGCTGCGTTGCGCGTCCGGCGTGCCGCTCGCCCAGGCGCTGGTGGCAACGGGCTTCGGTTACGCGGCGGCGCGCCGGGCCGTGCAGGGTGAGGTGGTGGCGGCCGTGCTGCCCCGGGTCCGCGACATCCGGCGCGGCGGATCATGTGCGGTGGACCTGTGCGCGCTCGCGGCGGGCCGGGTCGACGCGTACTACGAGCGCGGCATCAACTACTGGGACCGGGCCGCGGGCGGCCTGATCGCCGAGGAGGCGGGGGCCAGCGTGGCCGGGCTGCGCGGGAAGCCGGCCGGGCCCGATCTCACCCTGGCCGCCGGACCCGGGCTGTTCACCGAGCTGCACGATCTGCTCGTGACCCTTGATCCGGAACGGGACGGCTGAGCGGCTGTCGCGCGACCGGCAGCGGGACTCCGTGGTCGGCGGCGATCCGCCGCAAATTCTCGATCTCGGCGAGCAGGGCTTCGCTGAGATTGTCGTCGTCGGCCGACCTGGCCGCGTCCAGCGACGCGTACTCGTCTTCGAGCCGCCTCCTGAGCACTGCCGCGAATTCGCCCATGGGTCCCTTCCAGGCTGGAGCGGGGGAGCGGCGGGCGCACGCCGCCACGTGGCGTTCGTCCTACCCAGCGCGCCATGATCGGTAAACGCGGTATGCAGCAGCGTGCGGCGCAGGTGCTTACCCGGCGCTTACCTGGTGCTTACGGCCGTTGGGGGATAACTGTAGATACCGGCCCAGCGCACCGGAGGGGTTGCGGCACCGCAGGATGCGCCGCGGCAGATGCGGCACCGGAGGATGCGGCGAGGAGAACACGTTGCGGGTACTCATTGTGGAAGACGAGCAGGTGCTGGCGGACGCCATCGCCATGGGCCTGCGGCGCGGTGCCATCGCCGTGGACGTGGCCTACGACGGCGCGGGCGCGCTGGAGCGGACCAGCGTCAACGACTACGACGTGGTGGTGCTCGACCGGGACATCCCGCAGATCCACGGTGACGAGGTCTGCAGGCAACTCGTCGCGAGCGGCAGCACGGCCAGGATTCTCATGCTGACCGCCGCCGGTGAACTCGACGACAAGGTGACGGGGCTGGCGATCGGCGCCGACGACTACCTCGCCAAGCCGTTCGCCTTCGCGGAGCTCATGGCGCGGGTGCGGGCACTTGGCCGGCGGTCCTCACCGCCGCTGCCGCCGGTGCTCGAGCAGGCCGGCGTCAGGCTCGACCCGAACCGCCGCGAGGTGACCAGGGACGGCCAGGCCGTCGTGCTCACCAACAAGGAGTTCGCCGTGCTCGAGGTGCTGATGCGGGCGCAGGGAACGGTGGTCAGCGCGGAGTACCTGCTGGAAAAGGCATGGGACGAGTACATCGACCCGTTCACGAACGTGGTACGGGTGACGATCATGACGCTGCGCAGGAAGCTCGGTGACCCACCCGTCATCGAAACGGTTCCTGGCGCCGGGTACCGGCTGTGAGCTGGCCGTCTCGCCGCGGCGGACCCCCGGTCCACCGGATCAGCGTGCGCGCCAGGCTCACGCTGCTCTACGGTGCCATGTTCTACGTCGCCGGAGTGGTGCTGCTCGTGGTGACCTACCTGCTCGTGCGCAGCATCATGAGCAACGTGATGGTCGTCGGGCCCTTCGGTGAGGTGCCTGAGTCGGACCGCGCGACGTTCATCGACTCGGTCATGCACCGGCTGCTCGCTCAGTCGATCATCGCGCTGGCCGCGATCGGCGTGGTCGCCATCGTCGTCGGCTACGTGGTGGCCGGGCGCGCGCTCGCGCCGCTGCAGCGGGTCACCGCCACGGCCAGGCGGCTGTCGGAGAGCACGCTGCACCAGCGGATCGCGCTTGAGGGCCCGGAGGATGAGATCAAGGAACTGGCGGACACCTTCGACGCGATGCTCGAGCGCCTGGCGCGCGCCTTCGACAGCCAGCGCCGGTTCGTCGCCAACGCATCGCACGAGCTGCGCACACCACTCACGATCAACCGGACCCTGCTCGAGGTCGCACTCGCCGACCCGCAGGCATCTGAGGACCTGAAGGTTCTCGGCCGCACGCTGCTCGCCACCAACGCCAGGCACCAGCGCCTCATCGACGGCCTGCTGCTGCTCGCGCGCAGCGAGCGCGGGCTCGACGCGCGGACGTCGGTGGACCTGAGCGACGTGGCGCATTCCGCGCTCGCCACGGTCCGCCCGGCGCTCGCCGCGGCCGGGCTCACCCTGGACGAGGAACTGGCGCCGGCCCCGACCGCGGGCGAACCGGTGCTGCTCGAGCATCTCGTGCACAACCTGCTCGACAACGCGGTCAAGTACAACTGCGACGGCGGCACGGTATGGCTGCGCACGTGGCGTCACGACGGGGGATCGTTCGTCTACGTGGCCAACACCGGGCCCACGGTGGCGCCGTACGACATCCCGCGCCTGTTCGAGCCGTTCCGCCGCCTGGCCGAGGACCGGGTCGGGTCGGACCGCGGCGCGGGCCTCGGCCTGTCGATCGCGGCATCGGTGGTACGCGCGCACGCCGGGGCGATCAACGCGGTGCCGCGGCCCGGTGGGGGCCTTGAGATCACGGTGCGCATGAAGGCCGGGCCCGCGGAGCCGCCCCTGGCCGCCACCGAGCCGATCGCCGCGGGCAGCGGGCCGCACGTGGACGACGGCATCGCCGCGGTGACCCGCGCCGGGGGCAGCGTCCCCGCGGGTGGCGCCGCGGGTGGTACCACGGCGGGGACGGGCGCGTAGTCCCGCGTGACCGCCATCACCTGCGGGACGCGGTCACCTGCGGGACAGCGTGCCGTAGATATCCGGGCCGCCGGGTGCCGCGGGGGCGAATGCGAAGCTGAGCGCGCTGCCGTTCTTGGTCAGGGTGACGGTGCCCGGCCCGCAGGTCTGCTGGCCGGACACGATCCCCTGCCTGAACACGAAACTCGCGTTGGCCTGACTGGTCAGGGTGAGCACCCCGGAGCAGCGGAACGACGGATAGGAAACCGCTCCGGCCCGCGCGCCGGTGCTCAGCTGTACCTGCGCGGCGAAGCTCAACGGCGGATTGTCCTGCTGGACCTGGCCGGCCCAGGTGCCGCTCAGCGAACCAGGGATGGATATCGCGGCGCCGGGCGACGGCGGCGCGGCCGTGGTCGGCGTGGCCAGGTGCAAGCTGGAGGTCGGCCGCGTGCCCTCGGCGCCTTGCGCGTTGCCGTGATGGCGCAGCGTGACGACCGCGATGACCGCCGCGATCGCGGCCGCGGCGATCACGACCGCGACGGTCGCGGTCGTCCGGCCCGCGGACCGGACATGGTGCGGGGCTGGCGCTTGGCCGGTCGCGCGGACGGCGCGGTCCTCGCCCACCAACGGATCTCGCACGGGTATGTGCGCCGGGCTGGCGGTCCGCGAACCTGCGGCAAGGATCCCGGCGGGCGGCTGATCGTGACCAAGCAACCGGGTCACGATCACCTTGGCCGCCGGCCTCGCGGCCGGGTCGTGTGCCGCGCATTCGATGACCAACTGGCGGATCGGCGACTGCAGCAGCCGCAGATCGGCTGGTCCGGGCGCGATCAGGTCGGGACGCGGCTTTCCTGTGGCGGCGAACAGCATGGCACGCGCCCAGGAAAGTACGTCCGCGGCCGGCGTGGCGTGCCCGTACGGGGGAGTGACCCCCGAATGCACCACTCGCGGGCCGTCCGGGCCGACCACAAGCTGGCCCGGTCCGAAATGGCCGTGCACGAGGCCCGCCTGATGGATCGCGGCCAGCCCGGTGGCCGCTCCGATGGCGACGGCGCGTAGCACGTCCTCGTCCAGCGGCCCCTGACCGGCGATGACCTCGGCCAGGGACGGCCCTGGGATGTGCTCGCCGACCAGGTAGGGGAAGTCGCCGTAGAAGCCGGCGTCGAGCATCCGGGCCACGCAGAACGGCGCGACCTCGCGCGCCGCATTCGCCTCCGCCATGAAACGGTCACGCGCCGCGGTGTCGTCGGCACCCACCGGCTGGAGAAGGGTGACGGTCACCGGCTCACCGTCGGCCGCGCGGCCGAGATAGACGACGAAGGGCGCGGCGCCGTCCCGCCCTGGCCCGCCTGCCAGCCCGCCGCCCGGCCGCCTGCCATCGTCGGCGCGGCTGCTCAGGCGGCCATTCAGCCGGCCGGTGAGCTGGTAACGGCCGATGCGGCCAGGATCGGCCGCGAGTAGCGGGGTGGCGCCTGGCATGCGGGGTATCTCTCCCGGGTCACACTGCGCTTCGTGATGAGGGCGGCGTTCGTACCATACGAAACCTTCGCTGTAAATGATGAAAAACCGTGAGAAGTTCCGTGAGCGTGTACACTGTGCGCTCGCTTCAGTCCAGATGGGTAAACATGAGGCCGTTTCCGAGGCAGCACAGCGCGTTACGTCGTGAGCTGGGCCGCGCGCTCGGCCGCGGGACCGGGCGCCGCGAGACCGGGTGCCCGGCCGCGGCTACGGCCTGGCCGGCGCCGCGGCAGGTTCCGGCATGTTCCGCCACGCTCGGCAAGGCCACGAGTGCGTTCGTGACCTGCGAAAACAGTCACTCCGCCAGGTTGTGCCTTACGTTACGTGTGCTCGGCGCACCGACGTGACAGAATTCCCCGCCGGAATCGGGCACAACCGCGGCTTCCCGAGCGTTACACCCGCGCGACGAGGCGCACACGAAGGAGGGGGATGGCTAGATGGCCACCGACTACGACAGCCCACGTAAGACCGACGACGACCTGACCGAGGACAGCCTGCAGGAACTGCAGGCGCGCCGGATGGACAAGGCGTCTGGAACGATCGATATTGACCCCGATGAGGTAGCCGAGGGACTTGAGCTGCCTGGTGCTGATCTGTCGAACGAGGAACTCTCGTTTCGGGTGATCCCGCGTCAGGCGGACGAGTTCACCTGCTCGCGCTGCTTTCTCGTGCACCACCGGAGCCAGCTCGCCGAGGAGCGCAACGGTCAGCCGGTGTGCAGAGAGTGCGCGGCCTGAGGGCAGCGGACCGTGCCGCGCGCTAGTCGGCGGGTTCCGCCGGGTGAGCCGCGAGCCGCTTCACCGTGGCCCGGGTCGCCAGCAGCCGCGCGACCTCAAGGCCGACGCCCATGACAACCGCGAAACCGATCGCCTCGGTCACGGCCACCTGCGGGTCCTGTGGATCGTCCGGCGGCACCTTGCCGGTGATTCGCGTCCACGCGAAGGTGATCACCTTTCGCGTCACGAAACCCGCGGCCGCCGCGGCGAGCCCGCCGGCGATCCGGGTGCGAATGTCCCCGTGCTTCTGTGCCATCTCGCGTCTCCTCGATCCTCAGGTGCCACCGATAATTGCATGGGCTGGCTACACCGCGCGCACTAGCATGCCCGCATGACCAGCAGCCGTCCAACTCCCGCGGGGGTTGCGGGGAGTCGTATCGCCCGGCCAGCACCTCCCGACCGGCCTTCCCTCGACGGCCTGGAGGACACCTGGGTACGCCGCTGGGAAGAGCGGGGGACATACCGGTTCGACCGCACCGCCACCAGGGACCTGGTGTACTCGATCGACACGCCGCCACCCACGGTCAGCGGCGTTTTGCACGTCGGGAGCGCGTTCTCCTTCACCCACACCGACCTCGTCGCCCGTTTCCACCGGATGCGGGGCAAGGCCGTTTTCTACCCGATGGGCTGGGACGACAACGGCCTGCCGACCGAACGCCGGGTGCAGAACCACTTCGGGGTCAGGTGCGACCCGTCGCTGCCGTACCAGCCCGCGGACGGCCCACGCAGCCCGATGGGCGCAGGGCGCGCAGCGGGCGGCGGGGCCCGGGTGCCGGACCCCGCGCGGCCGGTGCCCATATCGCGGCGCGCGTTCATCGAGCTGTGCGGTGAGCTGACCGCGGCCGACGAGCAGGCGTTCGAGGAGGTCTGGCGCCGGCTCGGCCTCTCGGTGGACTGGTCGCTGACCTACGCGACGATCGACGACGTCAGCCGTACCGCGGCGCAGCGCGCGTTTCTGCGCAACCTGGCCCGCGGCGAGGCGTACCTCGCGCAGGCCCCGGGACTGTGGGACGTCACCTTCGGCACCGCCGTGGCGCAGGCGGAGCTCGAAGACCGCGACTGGCCCGGCGCCTGGTACCGGATCGCCTTCCGCGGCCCCTCCGGCAAGCCAATCTTCGTCGAGACGACCCGCCCCGAACTGCTTCCCGCCTGCGTAGCGCTCGTCGCACATCCAGACGACGAGCGGTACCGGCAGTCGTTCGGTATGACGGCCACGGTCCCGCTCTTCGGCGTCGAGGTGCCGATCCTCGCGCACCCGGCGGCCGAGCCGGACCGCGGCACCGGCATCGCCATGTGCTGCACGTTCGGTGACCTGACCGACGTGCTGTGGTGGCGGGAGCTTGGCCTGCCCGCCCGGCCGGTCATCGGCAGGGACGGGCGGATCCTGCCGGGCCCGCCGCCCTGGCTCGCGCCCGGCCCGGCCCGGCGTGCGTACGAGCAGCTGGCCGGCCGCACCGTCACCGGTGCGCGTGCGCAGGTCGCCGCGGCGCTGCGCGAAGGCGGTTACTGCGACGGCGAACCGCGCCCGGTCGTCCGCCCGGTGAAGTTCTACGAGAAGGGCGACCTGCCGCTTGAGATCGTCACAAGCCGTCAGTGGTACCTGCGCAACGGCGGCCGTGACCAGGACCTGCGTGCGGCGATGCTCGACCACGGGCGTGCGCTTGCCTGGTTCCCCCCCTTCATGCGGGTGCGTTACGAGAACTGGGTCAACGGCCTGAACACCGATTGGCTGCTCAGCCGCCAGCGGTTCTTCGGTGTGCCGGTGCCGGTCTGGTACCGGCTCGACGCGGCCGGCGAGCCGGTGTACGGCGAACCGATCCCGGCCGGCGAGGCGTCCCTGCCTGTCGACCCAAGTTCGCAGCCACCGCCCGGTTTCCGCGCGGACCAGCGCGGCGAGCCTGGTGGCTTCACCGCCGACCCGGACGTGCTCGACACCTGGGCGACGTCGTCGCTCACCCCGCTGATCGCGGGCGGCTGGGAGCGTGACCCTGACTTGTTTCGCCGCGTATACCCGATGGACCTGCGCCCGCAATCGCACGACATCATCCGCACCTGGCTGTTTTCCACCGTGCTCCGGTCTCATCTCGAGCTCGGTGTGCTGCCCTGGCGGGACGTGGCGATCTCCGGGTTCATCCTCGATCCCGACCGCAAGAAGATGTCCAAGTCCAAGGGCAACGCGGTCACGCCCATGGATCTGCTGCGGCGGTATGGCACCGACGGGTTCAGGTACTGGGCCGCGAGCGCGCGGCTCGGCACCGACGCCGCCTTCGACACGGCGCAGATGCGGATAGGGCGACGGCTCGCCGTCAAGATCCTCAACGCGAGCAGGTTCGTGCTGACGGTGCTCGACCGTGGTCACGCCCCCGCCACCGGCGGTTCTGCCACTGACGGCCCGGGCGCCGGTGGTCCTGCCAGTGACGGCCCGGGCGCCGGCGGCGGGGAATCCCGGCCGGGCGGAGCCGGGCTGGCGGCGGTCACGGCGCCGCTCGACAGGTCCATGCTCGCCGCGCTCGCCTCGGTCATCGAGCGGGCAACCGCCGCCTTCGAGGCGTACGACCACACCGGCGCGCTCGAGGCCACCGAGCGGTTCTTCTGGGGGTTCTGCGACGACTATCTGGAGCTTGTGAAGGCCCGAGCGTACGCCGGGGACGCGTCCGCGCGGGCGGCGCTCGCGCTTGCGCTGTCCGTGCTGCTTCGGCTCTTCGCGCCGGTCATGCCGTTCGTCACCGAGGAGACCTGGTCGTGGTGGCGCGACGGCAGCGTGCACCGCGCCGCCTGGCCGTCGGCTGATGAGGTCGACGCGGGCGGCGACCCCGCCCTGCTCGAGGTGTCTGCCGAGGTGCTGCGGGCCATCCGCAAGGCAAAGTCCGACGCCAAGCTGTCCATGCGGGCGGATATATCCCTGGTCACCGTCGGCGGCCCGCGCGCGGGCACCATCGGGCCGGCCATCGATGACCTCGCCGCGGCCGGCCACGCCGCCAGGATCGAGTTGCTTCAGGCAACCAGCCAGCCGGTGGCCCACCCGGCGACCCAGCCGGCCACCCAGCCGGCGACCCAGCCGGCCACCCAGCCGGCGACCCAGCCGGCAACAGAGGGCAGCGGCCTGTACGTGGCGGCCGAGTTCTGACCTGGGCGCCGGCCGGACGGTAGCTACCCGTTCAGCAAGCCGCCAGCTCGCTGCCTGCTAGCCACCCAGCGCCGCGGCCAGTTCCTCCGGCCGGCGCGTCGCGATCAGCCAGTACGGCGTCACGCTGCCGGGATCGGTGACCTCGACATAGACCGCGCGCTTGAGGTAGGGCCGGATCAGCACGTGCGCCGCCGGGTCGGCACGCGGCCCCCGTATCTCCCTGGCCTGCCGTTCGTCGAGCGCCATCACCTCGCCGATCGCGCTGAGCGGCAGCGGTTTGCCCGCCACGAGCAGTTCGGTGTCCGTCACCCGGACCTGGGCCGACCCCCAGTGCACCAGGATGCCGCCGCATACCAGGGCAAGCACCGCGTACGTCGCGATCGCGGCGAGCGCGCCGAAACCGGCCCAGAGTTCTCCGCCGAGAATCGCGATCGTCACGGCTGCGAGCAACCACCAGGTCGCGGGAATCGACAGTCGCTCGTTGTACGCGCGCACGAATACACCGTAGCTGTTTGGATAGGACGCATGGTTGGCCGGTGGGAACGGCGGGCGGAGCGGAAGGCGAGGCGCACCATGAGTGCGGTCCCGGGGGACACGCAGGCCAGGTTGCCGGGCGATAGCCCTGGCCCTGACGAGGTGGGCGCCGCCGGCCGGCCGCGTGCGCCCAGATGGCTCGAGGTCGCGGCGGCGTGGTGCTGGCGGCTCGTGGTCGTCGGTTTCGTGGTCTACGCGTCTGCCCGGCTGGTAAGCGCCCTGCGCATCGTCGTCCTGCCCTGTGTGGGTGCTTTGCTGGCGACGGCGCTGCTGCAGCCACTGGCCAACCGGCTCCGCCGGGCTGGCCTGCACCCGCTGGCCGCGACCTGGTGCGTCCTGCTGCTCGCCATCGGCGTGGTCGCCGGCGCGGGCACGCTTGTCGGCATCAGGGTGTCGCAGGAGTCGAGCACGCTCACCAACGAGCTGAGCCGCACCACGCACCAGTTCGAGCACTGGCTCGAGACGGGCCCGTTCCACGTACGCAATAGCAGCATCCAGCAGCTCTCCAACAACGTTCTCGCCTGGTTCAACAGCCACAAGTCACTGGTGGCGGGCACGGTGGTGACCGGCGGCAAGATCGCCACCGAGATCCTCGCCGGACTGATCCTGATGCTGTTCATCACGTTCTTCCTGATCAAGGACGGTGAGCGCATCTGGCGCTGGGCGACCGGGTCCCTGCGCCCGGCCAGCAGGCGCCGAGCCGACCGGGCCGGCCTCGCCGCGTGGCAGACGCTCGTCTACTACGTCAGGGGAACGGTGGTGATCGCCGCGATCCACGCCACGGTCATCGGGGTGACGCTGCTGTTGCTCCGGGTGCCGCTCGTCGGCCCGCTGACCGTCCTTGTCTTCCTGGCGTCGTTCATACCGCTGATCGGCATCCTGGTCGCCGGTTTTGTCTCGATTCTCGTCACGTTCGGGACGAAGGGCCTGGTCGCGGCGGTGATCCTGCTCGGCGTGTTCGTCATAGCGAACCAGCTGGAAGGCCATCTGCTGCAGCCGCAGATCATCGGCCGGATGGTGCGCCTGCATCCGCTCGCGATCATCCTCGTCCTCGCCGTCGGCGGCGTGGTGGGTGGTATACCTGGCGCGGTCGTGGCCGTGCCGACCGCCGCGGCGATCACCCGGGCGTGGCCGTTGCTTCGCGACCCGCCGCCCGGCGCGGATCGGGTCGCGCCGGACCCGCCAGACGGTAAGGTCACTGCCGGTAAACCACGGACCCCCCGCAGGTAGCCCGGCATGAGTGCCGCAGTTGTTGCGGCATGAGTGCCCATGGCAATGGCGGGCCGGTCATGAGCCCGGCAACAGGGGCCGAACGGGCCCGGCAACAGGGGCCGAACGGGCCCGGCAACAGGGCCGAACGGGCCCGGCAACAGGGCCGAACGGAGGGTGAGCAGTGAGCGGCAGCGACGTCGATGTGCTGATCGTGCGGCTGGACCCGGACATACCGCTGCCGTCGTACGCTCATCCGGGCGACGCGGGCGCCGACCTGGTGACGGCCGAAGACGTCGAGCTTGGCCCCGGCGAGCGCGCGGTCGTGCCCACCGGGATCGCCGTCGCGCTGCCCCCCGGCTACGCCGCATTCGTGCACCCGCGATCGGGTCTGGCCGCCAGGAACGGTGTCACGGTCGTCAATGCGCCCGGCACCGTAGATGCAGGGTACCGTGGCGAGATAAAGGTGACTCTGCTGAACACCGACACCGCCACGCCGGTACGGTTCCGGCGAGGTGACCGGATCGCCCAGCTGATCATCCAGCAGGTGAGCCGCGCCGCGTTCCACGAGGTGCACAGACTGCCGGGCTCAGCGCGTGGGGACGGCGGGTTCGGGTCCACCGGCGGTCACGCGGCCACCGATGAACGAGCTGGTCAGCCGGGCTAGCGAGCTTGCGCGGCCGTCGGCTTGCCGCGCAGAAGTGACGAACGAGAAGGAGCGTGAGGCGTGTTCCGTCGTCGCCGCGTCGAGGACGTGGCCGAACTGCCGCTGGCGGACGACCAGGACGACTTCGACCCCGGCGACCG
>WNFJ01645322.1_pt1 | contig 46137 bp, 40 predicted proteins | sample 5400461 | NCBI WGS metagenome assembly WNFJ01 (sample SAMN13153349, study PRJNA577476) | soil metagenome | isolation source: 115 cm saprolite on Douglas fir-dominated hillslope | place: USA:California | collected 2013-09-17
ACAAGATCATCCCAGCCCGCCGGGCACCTGTGCCCCCGGCAGCCGAGAATGTCAGACCCAAACGTGAATATGGACACTAGCGAAACGTGAAGACCTCCTGGTGGGCGCAGGCGGGCTCGAACCACCGACCCCTCGCTTGTAAGGCGAGTGCTCTACCGCTGAGCTATGCGCCCGAGACATGGCGTACTCGACCGAGAATACGAGGCCCCGCGACGATGACGCCGGGCGCGGATTCCTGGACCGGGTAAGCCTACCTGGCACGAGTCCGGCCAGCGGAGCCGCCCGGCACGAGATCATGGCGGAGCCGCCCGGCACGAGATCATGGGCACAGCGGGGCGTACTCACCAAGAATCCCGGTCGCGGCGGCGACGTCACCGTCCAGCGGCCGGTCGGCCATCCGCGGGTCGAGCACCGCGTCGGCAACGTCGTACGCATGGCGCAGTTCGCCGCCCGCCGGAACACGGGCCTGGATGCGCAACGCGCGGACCGCCGCGACAAGCTCGCACGCGAGCACGACCCGGTAGGCGCTCACCGCGTCGCTGGTGGCGTGGGCGGACTGGGTCGAGAATCCGGCGTGCTCCTCGACGCCGCGCGACAGCACGGCGTTCCCGAGCGCGGCGGGCGTCGCGAAACGGCGAATGTCCGCCGCCGCCGACTGCGCGACGTATTCGAGCACCATGATCCCCGAACTGGTCACATCGTCAGCCTGGAAGGCGTTCAGGCCGGTGAACGACGGTTCGACGAGCATGCCGAGACGCGCCGCCGACAGCGCCGCCGTCTGGAACAACGCCGCGCGTGCGCCGTCGAGCGCCAGGCCCACGTAGGCGGCGTGGAAGTTCCCGTTGTGCCACACCGTGTGGCGGCGGGCATCGACGAGCGGGTTCTCCCCCGCGGCGTTCAGTTCCCTGGCGACGACGCCGTCCGTGTAGCCGGCCGAGTCCACCGCCGGCCCATGGACCTGCGGGAACGCACGGAAGCCGTACGGGTCCTGCACCCGCGCGGACGCCAGGCTTTCCCCGGCTGTCAGGGCACGCACGCTCGCCGCGACGCGCTGCTGGCCCGGATGCGGGCACGCCAGGTGGACCGGCTCGGCGTACGGCTCGAGCGACCCGCGGACCGCGAGCAGCGACAGCGCCGCGATCACGATCGTCGATCTGAGCAGATCAGCCAGATCGCAGCACGCCAGCGCGGACTCGCCCAGCGTCGCCGCGTTGCTGCTCATGAACGCGAGCGCGTCCGCGGACTGCAGGGGGAACAGCGGTGGCGGCCCGGTGCCTGGTTGCCAGGATCGTTCGCCGAGCAGGCAGAGCCCGGCCGAGGCGAGAGCGGTCAGGTCCCCGGTTCCGATCGCGCCGTACAGCGGCACCGGCGGGGTGAAACCGCGGTTGACCGCGTCGGCCAGCGCGGGCAGCAGCGCCGGATCCACGCCAGAGCCACCGGCGCCGATCTGGTTGAGCCTGACCACGAGCATCGCGCGGGCCAGCTCGGGAGCGAGCAGCGGCCCGGCGCCCGCCGCATGGCTGCGGAGCAGGCGCAGCCCGTGCCCTTCGCCGGCGTCGGCGTCGTCGACGGCGACCGTGCGGTTGGCGCCGACGCCGGTGTTGCGGCCGTAGACGGAGCGCCGCGCGGAAACCTCGCCGACCACGCGCCAGGCGGCCCGCGCGGCCTCGAACGCCGCATCGGCGACCCGCACCGGCGCCGCGTCCCGCGCCACCGCCGCGACCTGGCCGCAGGTCAGCGAGGAACCGTCGATCACGATGTGATCCCGGGTCACTGGTCCCCGCCCGATGGTGGACGGCGGATTGCGCCCGGCCCGGCGCCGCTGACCGTCATCGCACGGCTTGGCGGTGTCACCCCGCGTGAGCCGTTCGGGCTCATGATACTGATACGGCTGCCGCGAATGCGGCATCCACCGGTGCGGGGGGATCCCGTGGGGTGGAGCCCCCCGGGGCAGCACAGTCTTAACGGCTGCCGCGATGTGACACGGGACCTGGTGGCCGTGACCCTCGTGCAGGCGTCGCCGGGCGTCATCGCCGCGGCTGCTCGGCCGGTTTGCCCAGCACCCGGCCGAGCGCCTCGGCCACCTCTTCGGCCAGGTCCGACGTCGCGGGTCCGGTGGTGTCGCCGGCCGTGGCGGCATCGCCCGCGGTGGGCGCCGCGGGCCGCAGGCTGCCGCAGTCCCGGCACTCCACCTCGCCCAGGCGGGAGATCAGGCGCACGCCGCCGCACGAACCGCAGTGATCGAGCTCGGCGGTCCAGTCGTGGGCAGCCTGGCAGCCGGGGCACACAAGTACCTGCCGGTCACGGCGGACCCCTCGTCGCCACGGGCTGGGCCCCCGGTCCGGATCAACTTGCCGCGATCCGCAGCGGTAGCAGGGCATCGCCGGAGGTCCTCCGCGGTTGGTGATCGCGGCCGCCGCGGCGGCCGCGCTGTGACTACCCCAGGCCCGCGAGCACCTTCTGGTACTCGGCGAGGTCACGCGCCTGCGGAATCGGGTTCACGACCTTCCACCGCACGACGCCATCCTTGTCGATGATGAATGTTCCGCGTGTCGCCACGCCCATGTTCTCGTCAAACACCCCGTACGACTTCGCCACCGAGCCGTGTGGCCAGAAATCGGCGAGCATCGAGAACCCGAAATGCTCCTGATCCGACCAGACACGCTGGGCGAACGTCGAGTCCACCGAGACCGTCAGCAGTTCCACATCCGCGCGAGAGGTCTCGGGGAACTCGTCGCGCAGGGCGCACAGTTCGCCGGTGCACACGCCGCTGAAGGCGAGCGGGTAGAAGACGAGCACGACGTTCTTCGTGCCACGGAAATCGGACAGTTTGACGGGGGTGCCGTGCTGGTCCTTCAGTTCGAAGTCGGGGGCCTGCTGGCCGACGTCGACCGCCATGTGTGGGTCCTTTCCACAAGGTCCGATTGCTCGCCGCAGCGCCCGGCCAGGGCCGCGGGCCCTGGCCGAGGGCTGCCTGGCTCGTTTGGGTACTGAGGCTGCCCGCACCGGTTCCCGGACGTCGCCGGCCTCGTCCCGCTCAGTCTGCCACTGAGCGCACGCGCTGCCGAACCCGCTCCGGCCCAGGGCTCAGGATCGGCTCCGGCCCACGGCGGAACGGAGAGCGGCGCATCGGCCTGCGCCTGATACCCCACGCGGGCACTGCCCGCCGGCGGCCCGAGGCCAGCCGACCGTCAGCGCCGCGCCTTTGGTGCGACGAGACGGCTCCCCGACCAGTCGCGGGCGGCGCTCACGCTGCTTGTCTGGGACAGCCCCGCGGTGGGTGCCGCCTCGCCGATGTCACTCGGCTCGACGTGGCCTTCCCGGCCCGCCTTGGGCGTAAGCAGCCAGATATACCCCCCATCGGTCAGGGGTGTGAGCGCGTCGACGAGCGCGTCGACAAGATCACCGTCCCCATCCCGCCACCAGAGCATGACGACATCGACCACGTCCTCGTAGTCCTCGTCGACAAGCTCGATGCCCTCGACTTCCGCAACAGCGTCGCGAAGCCTCTCGTCGACGTCGTCGTCGTAGCCGATTTCCTGCACCACCTGGCCCGGTTTGATCCCGAGCTGCTCGGCCAGGCCGCGTTCACCCTGCGTCTGGCCCGCGGTCGCGCTCACTAACGTCCTCCTCGCAACCTTTCCCGCTCTACCGCCAGGCCGCGGACATCGATTCGGTCACCCGCGACGGCGGCAGCAGCGACGGCACTACTTGCTCGGACAGTCCACACTGGGTCGGCCCGGCGCGCAAGTGGCAATACCGGACGCGATAGAAAACCGAGACCAGCAGGGCCACCGGCCGGGTCCCCGCGGACTGCGGCGGTATACCGCATACGGCTGCTAGCCGAGGTATGAGAGCCGGACACGGCGCTGCGCATTGTCCACATTCAGGTCCACAAGAGCCACCGACTGCCAGGTGCCGAGCGCCAGCCTGCCCCCGATGACCGGGAGCGTGGCATACGGCGCCACAAAGGCCGGGAGCACGTGCGAGCGCCCATGGCCGCCCGAGCCGTGCGCGTGCACCCACTGCCTGCCCACCGGGAGCAGTTCATCGAGCGTGGCGAGCAGGTCCCGGTCGCTGCCAGCGCCAAGCTCGATCAGCGCCAGCCCGGCCGTGGCATGTGGCACGAACACGTGCAGCAGACCGTCACCTCCCCCGGACATCTCGCGGGCGAACCTCTCGCACTCCGTCGTGATGTCGTGCACGGTCTCCCGACCGCCGGTCCGCACCTCGATAACGTCAGTTTTCATACCGGCTTCATACCGAGCCTGCGCCGCCGCGGCAACCCGCGTCAGTGGCTGCCGACCGCCTCGACCACCGCGTCCGGCCCGGGGAAGACGAGCGTGGTGTGCCCGTCGTCGAACCGCACCAGGTACGGCGGCTCCCCCGCCGCTCCCTTGATCTCGACGATCTCCCCGGAACGGTCCGGTGAGCCCACCGCGTTGCCGTGCACGTGCAGCCGGTCGCCAATGCTTGCCTGCATGCCGACCCCCTTTCCATGAGCCGTACTTCCGGGCGTCATACCCGCGTCTGGTGCGCCCGATGCCCCCGGCGCCGAGCGCGCCGGCCATCTCGCGCGTACCCCAGGGTGGCACGGCCGGGCTTTCCCGCAAAGGGGGCGAAAGACCCACGTTGGCCGGCCCGGCCCCCGCCCATGAGACCGGCCGCGGGCCGCCGTGCGGGTAGTTCGCCGCAAGCGCAATCGCCGCCAACCGGCCGGGATCGGCCGGGCGGGTAACGTGAGAGCGCCGCACCCGGACGCATCCGCGGTCCGCGCCCTGGCGCTGCGGGCCCGGGGGGGACCGCCGCGGTGCCCGCCCTGGGGCCGTCGGCGCCGCGCGGACGCGACCGGCCGGCCAACAGTTACCCAAGGGTAGAGATGCGTTTCTCGGCCGCGGGTACGACGATTGGTATGGACCAACAGTCCACTTGCGAGTATCCGGCCGTAACAATCTTGGAAGGCAAGGCACCCGTGGCTTCAGGACGTCAGCGATTCTCGATCATCTCCGACGGGCTACCCACCCAGTTGCCCGACGTCGACCCCGACGAGACGCGGGAGTGGCTCGACTCGTTCAACTCGGTCGTGAAGACCCACGGCCGTGCGCGAGCCAGGTACATCATGCTCCGGCTGCTCGAAGCGGCACGGGAGCAGCAGGTCGGGGTGCCCGGCCTGCGCAGTACCGACTACATCAACACGATTCCGCCCGAGCGGGAACCCTGGTTCCCCGGCGACGAGTACGTGGAGCGCCGGATCCGCGCGTACATCAGGTGGAACGCGGCCGTCATGGTGTCTCGCGCCAACCGGCCGGGGCTCGGTGTTGGTGGCCACATCGCGACGTACGCGTCCGCGGCGAGCCTGTACGAGGTGGGCTTCAACCACTTTTTCCGCGGCAAGGACCACGGCGAGTCCGGCGACCAGGTCTTCTTCCAGGGGCACGCCGCGCCGGGCATCTACGCTCGCGCCATGCTCGAGGGCCGGCTCACCGAACAACAGCTTGACGGTTTCCGGCAGGAGCTTTCCCATCCCGGCGGCGGGCTGCCGTCCTACCCGCATCCCCGCCTGATGCCCGACTTCTGGGAGTTCCCCACCGTGTCGATGGGCCTCGGCGCGATCGACGCGATCTACCAGGCCCGGTTCAACCGCTACCTGCTTGCGCGTCAGCTCAAGGACACGAGCCGCTCCCACGTATGGGCCTTCCTCGGTGACGGTGAGACCGACGAACCGGAGGTGCTCGGCGCGATCGGCCTCGCCGCCCGCGAGGAACTCGACAACCTCACCTTCGTCATCAACTGCAACCTGCAACGGCTGGACGGCCCGGTGCGCGGCAACGGGAAGATCATCCAGGAGCTCGAGGCGTTCTTCCGCGGCGCGGGGTGGAACGTCATCAAGGTCATCTGGGGCCGGGACTGGGATCCGCTGCTGGCCCAGGACGTCGACGGGGTGCTCGTCAACAAGATGAACACCACGCCGGACGGCCAGTTCCAGACGTACGCGGTGGAGTCGGGTGAGTACATCCGCGAGAAGTTCTTCGGCGACGACCCGCGGCTGCGCAAGATGGTCGAGCACCTGTCCGACGACGACCTGCGCAAGCTGCCCCGCGGCGGGCACGACTACCGCAAGGTGTACGCCGCGTTCAAGGCCGCTCGTGAGCACGTCGGCCAGCCCACCGTGATCCTCACCCACACGATCAAGGGCTGGACGCTTGGCAAGGACTTCGAGGCCCGCAACGCCACGCACCAGATGAAGAAGCTCACCAAGGCCGAGCTGAAGGAGTTCCGCGACCGTCTGTACCTGCCCATCCCCGACGCCGCGCTCGAGGGGGAGCTTCCGCCCTACTACCACCCGGGCGAAGACTCCGACGAGATCCAGTACATGCGTGAGCGCCGCGCCGCGCTCGGTGGCTACCTGCCCAGGCGGGTGGTCAGGGCCAAGCCGCTGAGCCTGCCCGCCGGCCAGCCGGCCGCCGGTCCCTACACGGATCTCACGAAGGGATCCGGCCGGCAGCCGGTCGCCACCACGATGGCCTTCGTCCGGCTGCTCAAGGACCTCATGAAGGACCCGGGGATCGGCGCGAGGTTCGTGCCGATCATCCCCGACGAGGCACGCACGTTCGGCATGGACTCGCTGTTCCCCACCGCGAAGATCTACTCGCCGCACGGCCAGACCTACGATGCGGTGGACCGCAACCTGCTGCTGTCCTACAAGGAGGCCACCGACGGCCAGATCCTGCACGAGGGCATCAGCGAGGCCGGGGCGATGGGGTCGGTGATCGCCGCGGGCACGTCGTACGCGACGCACGGCACCCACATGATCCCCGTCTACGTCTTCTATTCGATGTTCGGCTGGCAGCGCACCGGCGACCTGATGTGGGCGTTCGGTGACCAGCTCGGCCGGGGGTTCCTGCTCGGCGCCACGGCGGGCCGCACCACGCTCACCGGCGAGGGCCTGCAGCACAACGACGGGCACTCGCAACTGCTCGCGTCGGTCAGCCCGGCGTGTGTGGCCTACGACCCCGCCTGGGCGTTCGAGATCAGCTACATCGTCGAAGACGCCCTGCGCCGCATGTACTCCCCCAGCGACGCGCACCCGGACGGCGAGAACATCTTCTTCTACCTCACCGTCTACAACGAGCCGTACGTCCAGCCGGCCCAGCCGGCCGACTTCCCCGGCGGCCACGACGCGCTGCGGGATGGCATCCTGCGCGGGCTGTACAAATACCGGCCCGCGGCTGCGGAGGACGCCGGCACCACAGAAATCAGCCAAACCACGCCGGCCACGGCGGCCGCGCCCGGCGGCACCGGCCCGATCCGGGCCGACACCCAGGCCGCCGAACGGCCGCGCGCACACATTCTGGCCTCGGGGGTGGCGCTGCGCTGGGCCCTCGACGCGCAGCGGCTCCTCGCCGAAGACTGGCGTGTGGCGGCCGACGTGTGGTCCGCGACCTCGTGGACCGAGTTGCGCAGGGACGCCGTCGCCTGCGAGGAGTGGAACCTGCTGCATCCGGACGCCGAGCAGCGGGTGCCGTACCTGACCCGGGTTCTCGACGGCGAGCACGGGCCGTTCGTCGCCGCGAGCGACTGGATGCGCGCGGTGCCTGACCAGATCGCGCGCTGGGTTCCCGGGCCGTACAGCTCGCTCGGCACCGATGGCTTCGGCTTCTCGGACACGAGAGCGGCTGCGCGCCGGTTCTTCCACGTCGACGCCGAGTCGATCACCCTCGCCGTGCTTACGGCGCTGGCCAGGCGGGGCGAGATCAAGCACGAGGCGCTCACCGAGGCGATCACCAGGTACAAGCTCGACGTCAGCGTCAGCGAGGCGCTTACCGCCGAGTAACCAACCGGATCGAGTCATCCCCCAACCAGGACCCACCCGCCCTGGGGGCGCTGCCCTACTGGTGATTTTGCCAGGTTGTCAAGGCAAGCGGCAGGGCCGAGCCGTGTTCTGTGGATAACTCGCCTGGCGGTGACGCGTCAGCGGCTGCGGCCGGTCCAGGCGAGAAGGCCGTCCAGGTCCTTGGTGTTCACCACGCGGCCGGCGGGGACGCCGCACAGTGCGGCGCGCTCGCAGCCGTTGGGCTGCCAGTCGAGCTGCCCCGGCGCGTGCGCGTCGGAGTCGATGGAGAGGTCGCAGCCCATCTCGAGCGCCAGGCGAAGCAGGCGTTTGGGCGGGTCGAGCCGGTCCGGCCTGCTGTTGATCTCCACCGCGACGCCGTGCTCGCGGCACGCGCCGAACACCGCGTGGGCGTCGAACTGCGATTCCGGCCGGGTCCGCCCGGCGGCGCGCCGGCCGCCGCCCTGCACGATCCGGCCGGTGCAGTGCCCGAGCACATCCACCCGCGGTTTGGCGACCGCCGCGACCATCCGCTTGGTCATGGCATCGGACTCCATCCGCAGCTTCGAGTGCACGCTGGCCACCACCACGTCGAGCTGGTCGAGCAGGTCGCGCTCCTGGTCCAGCGATCCGTCGTCGAGGATGTCGACCTCGACCCCGGTGAGGATGCGGAACGGTGCCAGCCGCTCGTTGAGTTCGGCGACCACCCGAAGCTGCCTGCGCAGCCGTTGCGGATCAAGGCCGTTCGCCACGGTCAGGCGGGGCGAGTGGTCGGTCAGCGCGACGTAGCCGTGGCCGATCGCGCGCGCGGCGACGGCCATCTCCTCGATCGGGCTGCCGCCGTCCGACCAGTCGGAGTGGGTGTGCAGGTCGCCCTGGAGCGCGCCGCGCAGCGCCGCGGCCGCGCCGTCCAGGTCGGTGCCTGCCGTCGCCTCCAGCCGCCGCAGGTAGACCGGTGTCTGGCCGCCGATCGCCTCCGTGATGACGGTGGCGGTCACGTCACCGATCCCGGACAGGCCGGTCAGCGTGCCGGCCTGCGCGCGGTCGGCAAGCTCGGCCGCGGGCAGCCGGCCGGCCACGTCGGCGGCGCGGCGGAACGCGCGCACCCGGTAGGTGGGCTCGTTCGCCCGTTCGAGCAGGAAGGCGATCCGCCGCAAAGCCTCAACGGGTTCCACGCGAAGACAGTAGCCCGTATCGCGCAGGCCCGGCGTCCCAGGGCAGCAGTGGCCCAGGGCAGCAGTGGCCCAGGGCAGCAGTGGCGGCGCGCCCGGCGGCTACCTGCGCAGGACCCACAGCGTGAAGCTCCCCACCCGGGAAAGCTGACGGAAGCGGTGATGGAAGTACCGGTCCGTCGCGGGCGTCCACCGCTGCGGGCGCCAGGAGAGCACCGCGGCGTCGGTCGTCCCCAGCACCCGGCGGACCTCCGCCTGCCAGGTGGGATAGCGGTAGAACCTGGCGTGCGCGCCGTGGCCGAGCTGGATGACCATCCTGCCGTTGCCCACGGCAAGCGCGGCGCCGGTGTAGTCGACGAGGCTGGCGCACCGCAGCCGGGCCTGGCGGGTCTCCGCGTCCGCGGCGACGAGCAGCGAAGGATAGTCGGAGAACGCGCACGGATGCGCGGCGAAGAACGCCGTGAACTCGGGCTGCACCGGCGACCCGACCACGTCGTGGGTCACCGACTGCCAGGCGAACACCGCGAGCAGGGCGGTCACGGCGACCCCAGCGGCCGCCGCCGCGCCGCGCCCGGCCCGCCCCGGGGCCCGCCGGGCGGCCCGCAGCAGCGCGGCGATGGAGATGCCGGCGCACGCGGCGAGCGCGGGCGCGGCGAAGTCGATGTAGTGGTAGGTGTAACTGCGCTGCGGGATGGTCAGCGCCAGCGCGGCGATCGCGAGCACGGCCCAGATCCTGGGGCCGCGCCAGAGCGCGACGAGCACGGCCAGCACGAACAGCGCGATGACCGCGATGGCGGCGCCCGCCGCCGCGCCCGCGCGCCCGTAGACCTGACCCACGCCCGCCACCTCGTGCAGGAACACCAGGGGGTCGGGGGTGAGCCGCTCGGTGCGCCCAAGCTGGTCGGCGATCACCTGGTGGATCATCGCCCCTGGGGCGGCGGCGAAGAACGGCGCGCACACGGCCGCGGCGGCGCCGAACGCGACACCCGCGAAGGCGGCGGCGGCGCGCCAGCCCGAGCGCCAGGCCAGCCATCCGGCGAGCACCGCGATGTCGACGACCGCCCAGGTCTTCACCGCGAGCGCCAGCCCGAGCAGCAACCCGGCCGCGACCAGCCGCCGCCCGTACCCGCCAGGCGCAGCCTCGCCGGCGCGCACGCGGCCCGCCCGGCGCGCTGGCGACCGCCGGGTCACCGCGGGCGCGCCGAGCAGTGTCATCGCGCCGAGCAGGCCGAGACCGAGCAGCGGCTCGAGCAGGACGGTGCGCTCCGCGGCCGCGGCGCCTCCCCAGACCGCGTAGGTCAGGCCCGCCGCGACGGCGGCCACCCGGCCCGCCCGCGGCCGGATCAGGCGCGTGAGCAGGACCACGTTGACGGCCGCGACCAGCATCACCCCGAACCGGGCCGCCGTCATGGCGGTCTGGTCGCCAGCCAGCCTGCCGAGCGCGGCGAACGGCACGAGCAGCAGGATGACACCAGGCGGCTGGACGAAGACGAAATCGCGGTACGGGAGCACGCCGCCGATCAGGTGCGCCGACGCATCGTAGTGCACGCCGTCGTCGTACTCGAGCAGCCCGCCAAGCATGTGATTGCTGAGCAGTGGCCACAGCCGCACGCCGATCGCGAGGACGGCGACCAGGCCGGTGACGAGAAATGGGACGCCGGCCCGCGCAGACCCGCCGGCCGGCGCAGACCCACCGGCCTTACCGCTCGCGGTGGAGCCGTGCTCATCCGCGCGCGCGGGAGCGTTCATGTCGCTGCGGGAGCCCCTCGATCTGGAAACGTATTCGCACCGCGTGGCCAGGACCGGGTTACGGTACGCCAGGAATGGACTCTACCTGGCGGCTTGCCCGGTGTGGCCGTTACCGGCGCACGTGGCCGGGTGACCGGGCCGGGTGACGGCCCGGTCAGCCGGCTGACAAGTCATAATGGCGACGAGGTGGCAGGGTGGTTCGGATGGAAGAAAGCCGGCTCTCCCGTGGATCGGGCGGCCGGGTACGCGCCGCGACGGTTCGGCGCCTCGAGCGGTCGATGGGCAGCCTCGGCACCGCGGCCGTCGCGTCGATGGAGAAGCGGCTCCCCTGGTTCCGCGCGATGCCCCCGGAGAACAGGTCCTGGGTCGGGCTCGTCGCGCAGGCCGGAGTGGCAGCGTTCGTCGACTGGATCAAGCATCCGGAGAAGGACCGGCCGGCCATCACCGGCGAGGTGTTCGGCACGGCGCCGCGCGAACTGACCCGCGCGGTGACGCTGCAGCAGACGGTGGAGATGGTGCGGGTCGTCATCGACGTGGTGGAAGCCCAGGTCAACGAGCTTGCCGCGCCGGGCGGCGAGGTGGAACTGCGCGAGGCCGTGCTGCGCTACACCCGGGAGGTGGCGTTCGGCGCCGCCCAGGTGTACGCGCGGGCCGCCGAGGCGCGCGGCGCGTGGGACGCGCGGCTTGAGGCCCTGGTCGTGGACGAACTGCTGCACGGCGAGGTGCACGACAGCATGCATTCGTGGACGTCGGCCCTGCGGTGGTCGTCGTCGCCAGTGGTGGCCATGGTCGGCCAGACCGACGAGACCGAGCCCGAGGCGGTGATCGACGAACTGCGGATGCAGGCCCGCAGGACCCGCCATGACCTGCTGGCAGGTGTGCAGGGGCACCGGCTGATCGTGCTGCTCGGCGGCGTGTCCGATCCGCTCAAGGCGGCCGCGCAGTTCGCTGGCCGGTTCGGCCGTGGCCCCGTGGTCGTCGGCCCCGCCGTACCCGACCTGCAGTCGGCGTCCCGCTCGGCGCGGGTCGCACTCGCCGGCCTGCGCGCGGCGCCCGCGTGGCCGGACGCACCGCGGCCGGTCGATGCCGACGATCTGCTGCCCGAACGCGCGCTCGACGGCGACCAGGAGGCGCGCCACAAGCTCATCGGCGATGTCTACGAACCACTGCTGCGCAGCGGTTCGCCGCTGCTCGACACCCTGTCCGCCTACCTGGAGCACGGCCTGTCGCTCGAGGCCACCGCGCGGCTGCTGTTCGTCCACCCCAATACCGTCCGCTACCGCCTGCGCCGGATCGCCGAGTTGACCGGCTACCTGCCCGGCGACGGCCGCGGCACGTTCGCGCTACAGATAGCGGTGACGATGGGCCGGCTAGAGGCGCGTTACCCGGCCAGGGAACGCCTCGCGGACACGGCCGACGCGGGGCCGGCCAGGCCTGCACCGATCACAAAGCCACATGATTTGTAGGCTATAGACAAAGTCTGTGCGGCCAACTTCGTACTCTTCTGCATTCTTATAGCGGAGTCCTACAGGGCAGTGTGAAAGAATGCTCGTCATCGTCGCACCCGGCCAGGGCGCTCAAGTACCCGGTTTCCTCACGCCGTGGCTTGCGGTCCCTGGCGTATCCGCCCAGCTCGCCGCCTGGTCCGAGCTCGCCGGCCGCGACCTCGTGCGCTACGGCACTACCGGCGACGCCGACGAAATCCGCGACACCGCGACGGCGCAGCCCCTGCTCGTCGCGGCCGCGATGGCCGCGGCCGGCGCGCTGTTCGGTCATATCGACGAGGCGTGGCGGCTGTGCGGCGCCGTCGCCGGGCACAGCGTCGGGGAACTCGCCGCCGGTGCCATCGCGGGCGTGATCAGCCCAGACGACGCGATGTGCCTGGTCCGGGTCCGCGGCGAGGCGATGGCCCGTGCCGCGACCGCCGAGCAGACCGGCATGACCGCGATTCTCGGTGGCGACGAGGCCGAGGTGCTCGCCGCGATCGCCGCCATCGGCCTTACCCCGGCAAACATCAACAGCCCCGGCCAGGTCGTCGCGGCCGGGACCACGGCGCAGCTGGCCAAGCTGGCGGCTGACCAGCCGCCTCGGACCAAGCTGCGCCCGCTGCAGGTCGCCGGTGCGTTCCACACCCACCACATGGCCCCGGCCACCGACGCGCTGCGCCGCGCGGCCGGCGCCGTAGCGGCCAGCGACCCGCGCACCACGCTGCTTTCCAACCGGGACGGAGCCGCCGTGCGCACCGGCCGCGAGTGGCTGGAGCGGATCACCAGCCAGGTCAGCGAGCCGGTCCGCTGGGACGCGTGCATGCGGACGTTCGCGGGTCTCGGGGTGAGCGCCATCATCGAACTGCCGCCGGCCGGCACCCTGACCGCCCTGGCCAGGCGCGCGCTGCCGGGAGCGGCGCTGCTCGCACTGAAGACGCCCGCCGAGCTTGACGCCGCCCGCAGCCTCGTCGCCGCGCACGCCGTGAACACCGCCTCGCACACCCCGGAGTGGCGCCTGCTCGTGGCGCCGCTCGCGGGCACGTTCCGCGCTGACGCCGCGATGGCACGCGACGAGGAGCTGAACGGCCACGTGACGGCGGGCGCGGAACTCGGTCACGTCGACGCCCGGGGCAACAGGCATCCACTGCTCGCGCCCTGCGCGGGTCACGTCGTGGAGTGGCTGGTCGAGGACGCCGACCCGGTCAGCGCCGGCCAGCCCATCGTCAGACTCCAGCCGGAGACAGCCGAATGAGAGGAATCCCCATGGACCTGCCCGCTGGCGCCCCCGCCGCGCGGATCCTCGCGTTCGGCGGTTACCAGCCCGCCAAGGTGGTGACCAACGACGATCTCGCCGCGATGATCGACACCAGCGACGAATGGATCAGAAGCCGGGTTGGCATCGCGAGCCGGCGCATCGCCGCGGACGACGAGAGCGTGGCGGACATGGCGGCGGCCGCGGGCGGCAAGGCCCTCGCGGCGAGCGGCCTCGCCGCGGACGACATCGATCTCGTCATCGTCGCGACCTGCACGCAGGACGCCCCGATACCCAACACCTCCGCCAGGGTCGCGTACCGGCTCGGCATCCGCGCTCCGGGCGCGTACGACGTCAACGCGGCCTGCGCCGGGTTCTGCTACGCGCTGGCGAACGCCAGCGACGCGGTGCGCGCCGGGTCCGCGAGCGCGGCGCTCGTCATCGGCGCGGAGAAGCTGTCCCAGTGGGTCGACTGGACCGACCGGTCCACCTGCATCATCTTCGCCGACGGCGCGGGCGCGGCGGTGGTGACCGGGGCCGACGCCGCGGCGGATGCCGGCATCGGCCCGGTGGTATGGGGCAGTGCGGGCGAGCACGCGGAAAAGATCTTCATCCCGGACCGCAAGTCCTTCATCCGCCAGGAGGGGCAGAGCGTCTTCCGCTGGGCGACGACGGTGCTCGCGCCGGTCGCGCAGGCCGCCTGCGCCCGGGCGGGGATCGCGCCTTCCGAGCTTGCCGCGTTCGTGCCGCACCAGGCCAACCTGCGGATCGTGGAGGCGATCGCGCGGCAGCTTGGCGCGCGGGACATGATCGTGGCCGACGACATCGTCGAGTCGGGCAACACCTCGTCCGCGTCGATCCCGCTCGCGCTCGCGCGGATGACGGAGAAGGGGCAGCTCCGCTCGGGGGCCCCGGTGCTTGTGCTCGGCTTCGGCGCAGGGATGACCTACGCCGCCCAGGTGATCGTCATGCCCTGACGGCCCAGAAAGATTTACCTGGGCTGACGAGCCGGGTAACCGGGATACGTCAGTCTGTTTCATAACCGATGAACCGATAACGAGAAGGAGAACACGCACCATGGCGATGACCGAGCAGGAAATTCTTGCGGGCCTCGGCGAGATCATCGACGAGATCGCGGGAGTGCCGGCCGACGAGGTAACGCCGGGCAAGAGCTTCGTCGACGATCTCGACATCGATTCGCTGTCCATGGTCGAGATCGCGGTCGCCGCGCAGGACAAGTTCGGCGTGGAGATCCCCGACGAGGAGCTGAAGAACCTCACGACCGTTCAGGACGTCGTCAGCTACGTGCAGCGGTCGGCCGTGTCGGCCTGACCAGCCACTTCCGCACCAGAAGATGCGGTAGTGCCGTCAGTTACTAGCAGAGGGAGCGATCAGCAAGTGGCAAGAGACCAGGTCAGCGTCGTGGTGACCGGCCTCGGCGCGACCACTCCACTCGGCGGGGATGCCGCGTCCACCTGGTCGGCGATCCTCGCGGGCAAATCCGGCGTACAGCGGCTCACCGAGGCCTGGGTGGCAGACATGCCGGTCCAGATCGCGGCGAGAGCCGCGGTCGACCCGGCGACGGTGCTCGGCCGCGTGACGGCCCGCAAGCTGGACCGCTGTGAGCAGTTCGCCATGGTCGCCGCGCGGGAGGCGTGGCAGGACGCGGGCGCGCCTGCGGCGGACCCCGAGCGGCTTGGCGTGGCGTTCTCCTCCGGTGTCGGCGGCATGATCACCACATTGACCGCGTACGACACGCTGAAGGAAAAGGGCTGGCAACGGCTCTCACCCTTCACCGTCCCGATGTTGATGCCGAACGGCTCCGCGGGCTGGATCAGCCTGGAGCTTGGCGCCAGGGCCGGCGCGCACTCCCCGGCGAGCGCGTGCTCGTCCGGGGCGGAGGCCATCGCCTACGGCATCGAAATGATCCGCTCCGGGCGCGCGGACGTGGTCGTGGCGGGCGGCACCGAGGCGCCGATCCACGCCCTGCACGTCGCGTCGTTCGCCGCGATGCGCGCGCTGTCCACCAGAAACGACGAGCCCGGGCGCGCGTCGCGGCCGTTCGACAAGGGCAGGGACGGTTTCGTCCTCGGTGAGGGCGCGGCCGCGGTCGTGCTCGAATCGGCCGCGCACGCCGCGCGGCGCGGCGCCCGGGTGATCGCGGTCGCCGCGGGCGCGGGCTACTCCGCGGACGCGCACCACATCGCGCAGCCCGAGCCCGACGGCACTGGCGCGGCCATGGCCATCCGGCGCGCCCTCGCCGACGCGGGCGTGACGCCGGAGCAGGTCGTGCACGTGAACGCGCACGCGACGTCGACACCAGCGGGCGACGTGCCGGAGGTACTCGCCATCAACCGGGAGATCGGCGACGCGATCATCTCCGGCACCAAGTCGATGACCGGTCACCTGATCGCGGGCGCGGGCGCGCTCGAGTCGGTGGCCGCCATCTGCGCGCTGCGCGATTCCATCGCGCCGCCCACGATCAACGTGGACGATCTCGACGACGAGATCGCCGCGGCAGGCGCCGACATCGCGACCGAGCCACGCAAGCTGCACTACCACGGGCCGGGGCCGGCCGCCGTGCTGAACAACTCGTTCGGCTTCGGCGGCCACAACGTAGCGCTCGTGTTCACCGCGGCATAGCGACGCCCGGTGGCTCCCCGGCGCCGCGCGAGCCGGCAACGGCCTGCGTACCACCTGCGAGCGTGGCCCAGACCCGGTGCCGGCGCTCTTGACGCACCTCACGTGGCCCACGGCCCGACCGGGCACTAGCCAGAGGAGACACCGTGACCGTCATGGAAAAACCCGCATCTGCCGTGACCGGCGCGGCCGGCCAGCGGGACGCCGCGGACTCGCCGCGCCTCACCCGCGACCCGCGGGTGCGCCTCGCCGCCCTGTTCGACGAGGGCACGCTCAAGGAGATCACGCCGCGTGACGACTCCGGCGCGCTCGCCGGGACCGGCCGCGTCCACGGCACGCGGGCGGTGGCCTTCGCCAGCGACCCGCGGGTCCAGGGCGGCGCCATGGGCAGCGCGGGCTGCGCCGCGATCACCCGCGCCTACGACACGGCGGTCGCCGACGGCATCCCGGTGATCGGCCTGTGGCACTCTGGCGGCGCGCGGCTGGCCGAGGGAGTGGAGAGCCTGCACGCGGTCGGCACCGTTTTCGCCGCGATGACCAGGGCGTCCGGGGTCGTGCCGCAGATCTCCGTGGTGCTCGGTGCGGCGGCCGGGGGCGCGGCGTACGGCCCGGCGCTCACCGACGTGGTGATCCTGTCCGGTCAGGGCCGGATCTTCGTGACCGGGCCGGACGTGGTGCGCAGCGTGACGGGTGAGGACGTGGACATGGCGCGGCTCGGCGGCCCGGAGCCGCACAGCCGGCGGTCCGGCGTGGTGCACGTGGTGACGGAGACCGACGCCGAGGCCCTGGCCCAGGCGCGCCGGCTGACCGCGTTGCTCGGCGACCAGGGCATGGTGGACCCCGGCCACGCGGGCGGCGCCGACCTCGCCGCCGTGCTGCCGGACTCGGCGCGGCGTGCGTACGACGTGCACCCGCTGGTGAACGGGCTGCTCGACGAGCCTGGCCTTGAGCTGCACGCGAGGTGGGCGCCGAACGTGGTGACCTCGCTCGGCCGGCTGGCCGGGCGCACCATCGGGGTGATCGCCAACAACCCGATGCGGCTCGGCGGCTGCCTCGACGCCACCTCGGCGGAGAAGGCCGCCCGGTTCGTGCGGATGTGCGACGCGTTCGGGGTGCCGCTCGTGGTGCTCGTCGACGTGCCGGGCTATCTGCCCGGGGTCGGCCAGGAATGGGACGGCGTGGTTCGCCGCGGCGCGAAGCTGCTGCACGCCTTCGCCGAGGCATCCGTGCCCCGGGTCACGCTGGTCACGCGGAAGGCCTACGGCGGCGCCTACATCGCGATGAACTCACGCGCGCTCGGCGCGACCCGCGTGTTCGCGTGGCCGACCGCGGAGATCGCCGTGATGGGTGCGGTCGCCGCGGTGCGCATCCTGCACCGGCGCCGCCTCGCCGAGGTGCCCGAGGAGCACCGGCACGAGGTGGAGGCCGAACTCGCCGCGCAGCACGAGAAGGTGGCCGGCGACCTGCAGCGCGCACGCGACCTCGGCGTGGTCGACGAGGTCGTCGAGCCTGGCCAGACCAGGCAGGCACTCGTCCGGGCGATCGCCGACGCGCTCCCGACGCGCGGCGCGCACGGCAACATACCGCTCTGAGGCCCGCGCCGGTCTGAGCCCGGCGTCAGGGCGGGGAGGCGGGCGTGCCCGCCCGGTGCGCGATGTGCGGCGGCACCGGCACGGCGGCCGGGAGCGACGGATCGGGCACCGGCTGCTGCCACGCCGCGACCAGCGGCAGCTCGCCCGCCCATAGCCCAAGTTCCGCGTCCGGGGTGTCCCCGTCGTCCGGTGGCCCGCGGCGGATCTTCACCGACGCCTCCGCGAGCGGCAGGCTGAGCAGGGTGGTCGCGGCGAGCTCCTTACGGTTCGGCTGACGCGCGTAGTCCCACTGCCCAGGCGCGAGGTGCTCACTCACGCAGCGGAGGGCGGCCAGCTTGGCGCCAGGCTCGGTGACCGCGCGGACCGGACCGTAGATCATGGCGCTGCGGTAGTTGACCGCGTGCTCGAACACCGAGCGCGCGAGCACAAGCCCGTCCACCACGGTCACCGTCACGTAGCGGGGAAAGCCCTGGGTCCATGCTGTCCTCGCCTCGTACCGATGCGGACAAAATAACAGAAAGTAATGATCAGATGACATCTTGCTATTGGAAGAATGTGCTTAGTAGTATCTGCTCTGCTACGCAAGGTGTTCGGCCGCGAGGGTACCGGCGGCAGGCCGGGCCTTACGTGAAGCCGTGGGGTGGTGCGTACCCGCAGTCGCACCACCCCCGGTGCCGAGATACGCAGCTCAGGTTATCAACGCAAAGGTGGCCCGCCCCGGTCAGCCGGTCGCGTGCAGCCACCTGACCGGCGCGCCCTCGCCGGCGTAGCGGAACGGCTCAAGCTCGGCATCCCAGGGCTCGCCAAGCAGGCGGCCCAGTTCGTCCTCGAGTGACATCCGGCCGTCAGCCGCCAGCGCCATCGCCGCCCGCAGGCGGTTCTCGGGTACCAGGATGTCCCCGTTGCCACCCGTCACCGCGGTGAAGGTGCCCAGGCTCGGCGTGTAGCTATGGCGGACCGCGTCACAGCCCGGGCTCGCTTCCTCGGTCACCTCGAAGCGGAGCCGGTTCCAGCCGGCCAGCGCGGACGTGATCGCGCCCGCCGTTCCCGGCCGTCCCTGCCAGCCAAGCTCGCCCCGCATCATGCCCGGCGCCGCTGGCTGGCTGACCCACGGCACGGTTACGGGCACGCCGAGAATCCCCGCCGCCGCCCACTCGACGTGCGGGCACAGCGCCGGGGGCGCCGAATGAACGTACACAACGCCACGTGCAGACACCGGACCTCCTGGCAGCGGACGAGATGCGCCTTCCCCGACGACCTCGGCACTTCAGGAAACCCGGTGGCCGGCCATAACGGACGGCCCGCGGGCGGCCGGGCTACGCGCTCACGTCGCGCGCATGACGCCTGCGCGTGCCGACCAGGTACGCGCGCCGATGCCAAATCGCCCAACTACCCACGCGATATTGTGCCTCACGATCGCCGCCGGCACCAGAACCCGCGCCGTGTCAGGCTCCCCCGGAATGCAAAGATGCGGTCATGACTCAATACGACGCGATGATGGCCGAGACCGTCGCCATCGCGGGACACGGCGGTGACCAGATCGAGGCCTACCTCGCGAGGCCGCTGAGCGAGGGCCCACGCGGCGGCGTGGTCGTGATCCACCACATGCCCGGGTTCGACGAGCCCACCAAGGAGATCACGAGGAAATTCGCCTACCACGGCTACAACGCGATATGCCCGAACCTTTACTCGCGTGAGGCACGCGGAGCGAGCCCGGACGACGCGGCGGCCGCGGTGCGCGCGGCCGGGGGTGTGCCGGACGAGCGCCTGGTCGGTGACGTCGACGGCGCCGCGAGATACCTGAGGTCGCTCACCACCGCGAACGGCAAGGCCGGTGTGATCGGTTACTGCTCGGGTGGCAGGCAGGCGTTTCTGGCCGCGTGCAGCCTGCCGCTTGACGCCGCGGTCGACTGCTACGGCGCGTTCGTCGTCGGCACGCCGCCCGAGGGCATGCCGCTGAAGGTGCAGCCGATCATCGGGCTCGCGGAGAACCTCTCCTGCCCGCTGCTCGGGCTGTTCGGCGCCGACGACTCCTATCCGTCACCCGAGGAGACGGCCGAGTTGGAGAAGGTGGTCACCGCGCACGGTAAGACCTACGAGTTCCATACCTACGAGGGCGCGGGCCACGCGTTCTTCTCGGTGGACAGGCCCGCCTACCGGCCCGAGGCGGCCGCCCTTGGCTGGCGGCGGATCTGGGACTGGTTCGGCCGCTACCTGGCCGCATAGCACGGAGCGCTTGGCACGGAGCGCGCAGCATGGAGCGCGCAGCATGGAGCGCGCAGCACGGAGCAGGGAGAGATGGCATGTGCACGTACCACACCGAGAAGATCGAGATCTCCGGGAGCGGCAAGGGGCCGCAGGGCTGGTTCCGGCTCAGCGACGCGACCGTCTACTTCGACCACCCGGTGCACGCGCCGGCCGACCATACCCTCAACGTCGACTTCCTCAACCCGGGTGAGGGACCGTCCGCGCGGGTCGCGGTGGAGTTGACCGCCGGTTCCGCCCGGCTGCTCGCCGAGGCGATCCTGGCGACGCTCTCGACGGCGCCGCCGGGTCTGGTGCCGGAGCAAGCCCGCCCCAGTCCATGATCGCGGTGGATTCTGTGCTTGATATGACGTAATTCCGCCGCCGACCGGGTCACAGCGCCGCTGGGCGTCCGGGGCGAAACGGCTTCGCCACGCCGGTTATCTGCTGGATGCCGATGGCGGCGGCCACGCACAACGGCGGGATGGCGCCGACGAGGTAGCGCGGATCGAACTCCACGATCGCGGCCGGGGTCACCAGGAGGCAAAGGCCGACGAGCCACGGCAGCAGCGCAGGGCCGCCGAAGCGACGCCACGCCGCGACCACGGCGCCCAGGCCGACAAGTATGATCACGCCGAGCAGCGGCCCAGGGACGACGATGTACCGCTGGTAAGCCCGGACCCAGCCGGCGTAGGGCTGGACCACCCGCAGGCCCGGGCCAGCCGGGTCGTATTCGGAGAAGTCGCGGACGGCGTAAGGTGGCGGTGGCCTGGGGGACACCACAGGGAACATGTAGCCATTTTGGGCCTGGGCCCATACCCGCTGCACGAGGGTACCTGCGTTGGTGCTCGGTGGCAGCAGGAAGCTTTCCCAGAAAGAGCGCGACGCCGCCCGCAGGTAGTCCAGCGGCTGTGCCCTGATCGCCCGCAGCGCGAAGCTGGTGCCGAGGCTGTCGGCGCGCTTTCCGAATGGCCCGCCGGGAACGGCGCGGATCGGGCCGCTAAAGATGTAGAAAGCCGGCCACTCGCGTTCGTTCACCGGCGCTTTCAGGCACAGCCCCTGTTCGGCGGGCGGCGGCTTGATCTTGGCACAGTCGGCGAACGTGGCGACCCCCGCGTACAGGAAGGCCCCCTGACTGGCGGTGACCTGAAACGTGCCCCGCACACTGTCGAACCACGCGGCGTAACCAGCCACCGGGATGGCGAACGCCACGCACATGATGATGACGCTGGCGATGGTCCGCCAGCGGGCGAACCTGATAAGGAGGAAGGCCAGGAAAACGATCAACAACGGGATGCCCTCGGACCGGGCCAGCGCCGCCGCGGCTAGCAGCAGCCCGGTCAGGGCACAGGCCCACATTGGCGGATCCGGCCACCACATCACCAGCGCGATGGCGATCATGACCAGCAGGGCGAAAAGCGTGTCGCTGACCAGGAAATGCTCGATCTGGACGGCATAGGCGGACAGCAGCACGGGAACCATCGCGAGGGTGGCGGCCCACCCGGGCAGCCCGACACGTCGCAGCAGCGCGTAGCCCGCTACCCCGATGCCCAGGCCCATCGCGTGCTGCACGCCAACCACGGCCGTCAGGCTGTGGAACGGCTCGAGCAGCCACAACATGACAGAGTAACCGGAGGGGCGGACCAGGTCCGGCGCCAGCCGCACTGCGTCAGCGACATAGCTCGTGCTGTCGGGGTACAGCATGGGACCGCGGAAACCGAGCATCGCGATGACGCGCACGGCGGCTGCGGCCAGCAGGACCGCGCCAAATATCGCATGCCGCCGGGCAAACCGCGTCACCCGCCGGCCGAGCGCCGGCTCCATGTCAGGTTGCTCCGCCGGCAGTGCGATATGACTGCCGGCTTCGGTGCCCTGCGCCGTCACCACAGCTGGCGGCGCCGCGCTGCCGCGCCGGGAGAGATTCACAAATCGGCATAATAGCGTGGCCTTTAGACATCCCACGGTGAGCTTGGGTGATCAGTAACATGCCCGCGTAGTCCTGCGAGACTGGCTGTGGCATACGGTTCGGCGCATCGGTGAACTCGCCGAACACCTCGGCGCCGGTTCCACGCAGCGCCTGGCCCGCCCCCGGCGTGACGCGGCCACGATGCGGATCTTGTTCGAAGCCGGCTCCCCGCGCGGCGGCCCTCGCTCACTGGCGGCCGGTACTTTTTCGCTCAACGAGAATCAGCAGGTGTCAACCTGTACTAAACTCCGCGCGTGGCAATCGACCCGGGTAAGCGTGATGTTCCCGCGCCGAAAGCGCTGAGCGGCAACGATGGCCGGCCTCGTATCGGCATCCTCGTGGTCGCCTACAACGCGGAGTCAACCCTGCGCGCGACGCTGGACCGTGTTCCGGTGGACTTCCGTGCGCGGATCGCCGAGGTGATTGTGCTCGACGACGCGAGTCACGACGACACGTTCGCGCACGGGCAAGCCTGGGCCGAACAGCCGGACACGCCGCGCACCCTGGTGGTGCGGCATACCAAGAACCTCGGCTATGGCGGTAACCAGAAGGCGGCATACAGGCTGGCGCTGGACCGCGGGCTCGATATCGTGGTTCTGCTGCATGGGGATGGCCAGTACGCGCCGGAACTGCTGCCGGATATGGTGGCCCCGTTGGAGCGGGGCGAATGCGATGCCGTGATGGGTTCCCGCATGATGGATAAGGGGGCCGCTCGCCGCGGCGGGATGCCACTGTACAAGCTGGTTGGCAACCGAATCCTCACCCGGGCCGAGAATGCGCTGCTCCGTACCGAGCTGACCGAGTTCCATTCCGGATACCGGGCCTACAGCACCAGCGCGCTGCGAGATATTCCGTTCGAGCACAACACGAACGATTTCGACTTCGACACGCAGATCATCGTTCAGCTTCTCCACGCAGGAAAGCGAATCCTGGAAATTCCGATTCCCACGTACTACGGCGATGAGATCTGCTACGTCAACGGCATGCGCTACGCCAGGGACGTGGTCAAGGATGTGCTCGAATACCGTCTGGCGGCCAAGGGGTTCGGCACCTCGGCATGGGTGCCCCAGCCGCAGGACTACGCGTTCAAGGACGGTGACGGCTCCTCGCACGCGGTGATCCTGGAAAAGATGGCCGGCCTGCCGAAGTGCCGCATCCTCGACCTCGGCTGTTCGGGCGGCCACTTCGCGGCCCACGCCCGGGCCGCCGGTCACGAGGTGACCGGTGTGGACCGCCTGGAGATCCCGGGCGTGCGGGAACGCACCGACCACTTCGTCAAGGCCAGCCTCGAAGAGGGCATCCCGGCTGAGGTGGGTGACGGCTTCGACATCGTCGTCGCCGCGGACGTCATCGAGCATCTGTCCCGACCGGGCGAGGTGCTGCGCGACATGTGCAGAGTGCTGCGGCCCGGCGGCCAGGTGCTGCTCTCGGTGCCGAACTTCGCGCACTGGTACCCCCGGACGAGAGTCGCCATGGGCCTGTTCGGCTACGACCGCCGGGGCATCCTGGACGAGACGCACCTGCGCTTCTTCACCCGGGCGACCCTGCGACGACTGGTCCGCGCCAGCGGATTCGACATCCTGGAAGAGCAGGTCACCGGACTGCCGCTTCGCGCCATCTCCGAAGCCGACGGGCGGAGACTCCGGATCGCCCGCAAGATCGACAAGGGCCTGGTCCGCATCCGGCCGACCTTGTTCGGCTACCAGTACATTCTCAGGCTGACCCCGCACGCCGAGGAAACGGTGCATGTCGAAGTCATCTGACACGGGTGGCCCGGTCCGTCCGGACGCGCGCCCGGCCATGACGTCGATGGAACGGCCCACGCAGCCACCCGAGGACCACGAAACGGGGCGATCCGACCATGAAGACACGTCGGGGAGGCACCGCTTGACCATAGAAAGCGTGGCACTGCTGCTGTTCGCCGTGGCCACCGCGGCCATCGGGCAGGTCATGCTCAAACACGGCATGCAGATCGCAACGGGCCGCGCGGCCCACCCCGGCCGCTCGCTGGCAGTCAGCGCGGTCACCTCACCGTGGGTGCTGCTCGGGCTCGCGGTCTTCGGCATCTCCGCCGTGGCCTGGCTGGCCACGCTGTCCCGGGTGCCGCTGAGCGTCGCCTATCCCTTCAACGCCCTCGGCTACCTCGGCATCCTGACCGCGAGCATCCTCGTCCTGCACGAACGCGCCAACGTATTGACCTGGACGGGCACGCTCCTGGTCGTGTCAGGTCTGATCATTGTCGTCTTGGCCCGGCCGTAGGAGACCGAGGCGCGCCCCACGGTCCACAGCGCCCCTGACGGGCCTGGCGGTAGCGTGTGACGGCGGCGGCGGGCGGTCCTGTGAAACCGCAGCGGCATCGCGGCGGTCCCGGGACCTGCGCACGCGCATCAGGCCGTAGGCAGCCGCGATGACCGATACCGCGCCAGCGGTGAGGGGCACGTACTCGCCCAGCCTGTCGTACGGCGTCCGCGCGCCGCCCGGCGGCAGCGCGAGCCGCACCACCACCACGCCGTGCCGCGAGGTGCCGACCCAGGCGAGCGTGCGGCCGCGGGCATCGAACGCGGCGCTGATGCCGGTGAGGGCGGCCTGGACGACAGGCCGGCCGGACTCCGCCGCCCGCACGGCGGCAAGCGACGCGTGCTGCGCGGGCGCCCAGCTGTTCTGGAAGGTCGAGGTCGCCGACTGGTACACGATCAGCTGCGCGCCCTTGTCCGCCGCCACCCTGGACATGTCGGGGAACGCGGATTCGAAGCAGATGAGCACGCCGATGGGCAGCGGGCGCCCCACCGGGCCCGTCACGGTGAGCAGGTGCTCACCGGTGCCGGGAATTCTGTTCGAGCTCGCCGCCCGGCTGATCTTGGTAAGCCAGCCAAGTTGCTGGCGAAACGGGATGTACTCGCCGAAGGGGACCAGCCGCGTCTTCTCGTAGCTGCCCCGGGTCCCGGCCGCGCCGACCAGGACCGCGACCTTGGAGATATGGCCGCCACCCCGCGGCGCGTCCTGGTTGACCAGGATCTGCGCGCCCATCCTGGCCGACAACCCGCGGATCTGGGTGAGCAGCGACCGGTCGAGGTCGAGGTTGTACGCGACGCTGCTCTCGCCCCAGACGATGAGGTCGGGGCGGACCGGCAAGGGGCGGGTGATGAGCGACGAGGTGATCCGCTGGCTCGCGTCGACCCGGATCCGCGGGTCGGCCACGATGCCCGGCTGGACGAGCGCCACGGTCGCCTGCCTGACCGCGGGCGCGGGCGACGCGAGCGCGTAGACCAGCGGGCCCGCCGCGACGGCGGCCGCGGCGGCGGCGGCGCCGGTGACCCGCGCCGCCGCCCCGGCTGAGACCAGGGCGATGAGCAGGCCGGTGTTCGCGGCCACGATGGCCGCGCCGACCAGCCAGACGCCGCCCACGGCGGCGAGCGCGAGCATGGTGGGGTGCTGCCACTGGGTGGCACCGAGCAGCGCCCACGGGCCGCCGAGCGCCTGCCAGGACCTGACCAGCTCGATCACCACCCACACGCTCGGCACGACGACGAGCGCGGCGATCGCGCGGCGGACCGTGACCGGGGGCCGCAGCAGGCCCCAGGTGGCCAGGCCGACGCCGGCCCACAGCGCGCCGACGACGGCAGCGACGAGCAGCAGGCCGGGACCGATGTTCGGGACCAGCCACCACAGCGTGGCGAGCAGGTAGCCCGCTCCGAACCAGCCGCCGCGTACCGCGGCCTCGCGCGGCGACGCCGACCGGTGGATCAGCAGCAGGCCGGGCACGAGCGCGGCCCAGGCGAGCGGCTCGAGGTTGGGCGCGGGGAACGCGAGGGCGGGGATCGCGCCGGTGGCGAGCACTCCGTACCTGACCGGCTTGGCCATGCTGCGTCCTACCGCCATGACCCGATTGTCCGCCAGATTCCGCCGCGCCGCTCGCCCGGGCTACGACGGCCCCACCGGCCTCGGCACGCCGCGCACGGCCGCGGCGGTCAAGTACCGAGCACACGCGGCCGGCCGGAAACAGGGGTCGCGCAGGAACATATGGGACACGCGGGCGCCTGCATGATGTAGTTGTCAGGTGACCACGAGTGCACCCAAGGCCGGCCGGCCGCAGGCCACGACGGCGACCACCACCGCGCTGACCCAGCGCGACATCGACGGCCTCGTCTTCGTCGCGGAGATGTACGGCGTCCAGCTTGACCAGCTCGCCGCGCTGCTCGCGGTCAGCGAGCAGAGCGCGCGCGGTGCGGGCGCGCGCTGGCGGGCACGCGGCTTCGCCGACACCGCGCGGCTCGGCCCGGGCAAGCCGTGGCTCTGGCTGACCCGGGCCGGCCTGGCTGCCTGCGGCCTGCCCTACGCCGCTGCCCCGCCGGCCCTGTCCCGGCTGGCCCACATCCGCGCGGTCGCGGCGATCAGGCTCGCCCTCGAGTCATCGGGCACATACCGAACGGCTGCCGCGACCTGGCGCGGCGAACGGCACCTGCGGGCCCGCATCGGCAGGGTCGCGGCCAGGGAGCACATCCCCGACGGCGAGGTGCACTGGCCAGACACCGCGAACGTGCCCTACGCGGGCGAGTGCTGGGCGGTCGAGGCGGAACTCACGGCCAAGACCGTCAGCCGCACCGTCTCGATCATGCGCGAGTTACTCACCCGCACCGGCGACTACGGCTGCCCAGCGGCCGAGCGGGTGCAGCCCGCGGCGCCGCCGCTGTACGCCCGCGCGCTCTACCTGTGCTCGGGCGCGGCCAGGCCCACGGTGCTGCGGGCCCGCGCCGCCCTCGGCGCGGCGCTTGGCGGGGCGGCGGCGGCGCGGATCGAGGTCAGGGACCTGCCGCCCGGAGCCCGTCTGGAGCGCTCGGCTGGCGGCGCCGCGCGGGCCGCCCCCCTGGGTGAACCTCGGGGGTTCCAGGGGGCCGCCCCCCTGGGTGAACACCAGGCGCCGATGTGATCAGGTCCTACCTCACCTGGATGGCGCTCCGCGCGGCGGGCCGGGCGCTGCGGGCCGGTGCCAAGGTGCTCGCGGCGGCCGCCGCGGCCGTCGCCGCCGCACCCGCGACGATCGTCGCCGCCTACGCGTACGTGCTGGCCTGGCTGCTCGGCTGGCCGCCGAGACGGCTGTACCGCGCGGCCGCGTGGTGCCTGCCCATGGTGGGCGTGTTCCTCGGCGCCCAGGCACTCCGCACCCGCCAATGGGGTGACACCTGGCGTGAGCCGTTCGGGATCTGGCGGGAGATGTGGCGGCTGGCGGCGAGCGGTTCGGCCGCGGCGGGCCTGGTCGGCGCGGCTCCGGTCGCGATCCCCGCCGGGCTGCTGATCGGCGGGCTGGCCTGGTCCTACCGGGTCTTCGCGATGGAAACGGGCACCGGCGGGCTGACCGCGAACTCGCCCATCACCTTCGACCTGCGGCAGTGGCGCCATCAGGTCCGCACGGCGCGGGCGCGGATCGCCGCACCCGGCGCCGTGCCGCTGATCGGCCGCGGCGGCGACATCGTGGCCGGGGCCGTGATCCGCACGGTGCAGCATCCGGTGCGGCCGGTCGCCCGGGTCCCCTACCAGCGGCTGCGGTCCCACCAGGTCGTGATCGGCACGACCGGCACCGGCAAGACGACCTTGTTACTGCGGCTGTGGGCGGGATTCGTCGCGGCCGCGTGGCAGCGCTTCGCCGCCGGATCCGGTCACCGGCCCCTGCTGGTCATCCTGGACTGCAAGGGCGGCGCGGACTCACGGCGGGTGGCCGACCGGGTCCGCCGCGTGCTGCGGTCGGCGGGCGCCGGGACGACGGCGATCTGGCCGGACGAGGCGAGCCTGTCGCTGTGGAACCTGCCGCCTGATGAGCTCACCACCACCCTGCTCGCGCTCATCGAGCAGGGCACGGGCGCCGCCGCCTACTACGCCGACGTCATGGCGGCGGTCGTCTCGCTCGCGGTCGCGGCGCCGCACGGGCCGCCCGGCGACTCGGCCGCGTTCCTGGCCAGGCTGGACAGCGACTGGCTCGCCGCGGCGTACACGTCCGACCCCGCGGCGCTGTCCGCCGTGCGCTCGTCGGCGAGACAGATCACCGACGTGGCGCTGCGGTACCGCGCGCTTTTCAGGCGGCTCGGCACCGGGCTCGACGGGCCTGGCAGCTTCGCCGACGCCGACGTCTGGTACTGCATACTCGAGGGCACCGCCGAGACGGCCGTCGCGGAGGCGCAGGCGATGGCGCTGGTGGAACTCCTCGCCTGGTACGCGGCGCGGCCGGCCGAGCCGGGCCAGGAGCCCGAGATCCTGCTCGCGGTCGACGAGTTCAGCGCGGTGTCGCGGCGCGTCCCCATCTGGCAGCTGTACGAGCGGGCGCGCTCGCTCGGCCTGGCCGTACAGGTCTCCGCGCAGTCCTGGCACGGCCTGGCGCCCGATGACGACGACAGGTACCGGATCGCGGGCACGGCGGACGGCGGCATCTGGCTGCTGCGCACCCCGTTTCCCGACCCGGTGAGCGATCTGGCCGGCAGCCGCCGGATGGTGGACACCACCAGGCGGCTGCTCGGCTGGTGGCTGTGGAGCGGTGACGGCTACTCGCGTGCCCACTACACCCGCGTGGTCGACCCGGACATCGTGCGCTCGCTCGACGTCGGCCAGGCGGCCTACATCTACCGCGGCGGGGTCACCTACATACAGGTGAAGCGGATGGTGGCCGACCCGCCCGCGCTGCCAGGCCCCGCGGCGATCCGGCCGCCGCCCCGGCCGCGGCCACGGCAGCTACCCGCGGGCCCCGGCGAGCCGCCGGTGCCCACCCCGCCGCCGCCCGATGCCGGGCCGCTGCTCGACGAGGTTTTCGGGCCATGACCGGTTCGCCCGCCGGGCGCGGCGGCCGCCGTGGGCACCGGGACAGCCCGTTCGCGGTGCTCGGCCTGCCCGCCAGCGCCGAGGTGACCGACGCCGACGTGCGTGCGGCCTGGCGGCGGATCGCGGCCGGCACCCACCCGGACCGGCCCGACGGCGGCGATCCGCCGCGGTTCGCCGCCGCGTCCGCGGCCTACACGACGCTGCGCACCCGGGCCGGGCGCGGCGAGGCGCTCGCCGATCTGGCCGGTCACGGCTCCGCGGCTCGGACACCGCCGGCACCGCCGGGCGTGCCGCCGCCCGCCCGGCAGGCCGCGCCCGGCGCGGCGGCACCGGCGGCACGCGCGGCCGCGCCCGGGTACCGGTACCCGGCTCGATCCGCCGCGGCGGGCGTGCTCACCAGGGCCGTGTCACGGGTCAGGCGCGGACGCCCGGCCGTGCTAACCGTTCGGCTTCTGATCGCGGCGGCGGTCGGCGGCGGATCGGCGGCCCTGGTCGGGTCCGCGCCCGCTACCCCGGCGCTGATCACCGGCGCCGTCACGTGGCTGCTCCTGACCGCGCGCAACGACCTGGCCCCGCCCGGGTCCTACTGACGCGATGGCCCACCGGGGGGATCCGGGACCCGATGGGCCATCGCGGGTTCGTGGGGCGGCGGCGAGCGCCGCCGGGGGCGGCCGTCAGGGGCCGGCCTGATGGCCGGTGTGGCGCGGTGAGAACACGGCAGCGTGCGGCGCGCCGCCCGCGGTCGCGGCGAGGCTGGCCAGGACGGCGCGGCCAGGCCCGCCGGTGGTGCCGCCCGAGATCCCCCTCCACGCCACAGGACGCCGCTCATGGACGTCAGTGTTCATCTCTTAACACATTCTGTTGAACCATGTCCAGACTTGAGTGAACGCGTCGCATTTCCCCCGTCAAGCGCGGTCAAAAGGGCGACCGAACAACCAGCCGCTACGCCGCGATCACGTCACCCGCGAGAGTTTTCATGATCGCGGTAACTTTGGCGAAGCATTCGCTCGAATTACCGCGATCATGAACGCAGGTGCGGCGGCGTCACGCGCTGAGCAGCGGTTGGTGCTTCAGCGCGCAGGCCGGTCTGACCGGTGGATGACCGCATCGCCGACGGCACGTCGATGAGCGGCTGCAGGTCGCCGTCACGTCCACCGGCTGGTCCGTGGGCCGGTCAGACGCGGAGCATGAGCAGCGGAATGAGCTGGTCGTCCTGGGTCAGCGAACCGTGCATCCCGACGAGCGACGACTCGACCGGCTCGGACCGGGTGGCCACGACCGCCGCGGGACCGTAGGGCGCCGCGACGACGTCACCGATGCGCAGCTCGAATTCGGGCGCCACCTCGCCGAACCAGCCCTGGGCGATCGCCTCTTCCCTGGCCAGCACGCACACCCGGTCGTCGAGCACGCCGCGCCAGGCGGCAAGGACGTCAGCGGCGGCGCCCGGCTTGGCGTAGACATGCCGGGCACGCGGCTCGCCACCAAGCAGCGCGACACCTTCCCGCAGCGCCGGAATGTTGTCGGCGTCGATCCGGTCGTCCGAGCCGACGTCCACCATTCCGTGATCGGCTGTCACGTAGAAGACCGAACCCTCGGGCATGCCGGTCGCGAGTTGCTCGGCCAGCTTGTCCACGTGCGCGAGCTCGTAGCGCCAGGCGTCGGAATCGATGCCATACGCGTGCCCGGTGCCGTCGAGATGCCCGTGATAGACCATCGCGAGACTGGGGTCGCCCGCGCCCCCGCGCAGCGCTTCCTGTGCTCTCGCGGCGAGCTCACCCAGGCTGTTCGCGCCGCGGTAGTCGACGCCGCGGGCGAAGGCGTTGGTCAGGCCACTGCGGCGGAACGCGCTCGCGGCCACGTAGCTGGCGTGCACGCCAGCGGCGGCGGCGCGCTGGAAGATCGTTGGCGCGGGCTGCCAAACCACCGGATCGACCTCGGGATCCCACCGCAACGCGTTGAGCAGCTTGCCCTCGCCAGGCCGGGCCACCTGGTAGCCGAGCATGCCGTGCTGGCCCGGCGGCCGGCCGGTGCCGAGCGAGCTCAGGCTGGTGACCGTGGTGGCGGGGAAGCCGGCCGATATCGGGCCGCCGGTCGCGGCGAGCTCGGAAAGGAACGGCGCCGCCGCCGGGTTCTCACGCAGCAGCTCCCAGCCCAGGCCGTCCACGACGAGCAGGCACACCCGGTCGGCGGCAGGGAGCCCGAGCACGTCTTCCTCGCCGGGGACGCGCAGCGACGCGAGCAGGGAACGGGCCAGGTCGGAAAGCGTGCCACTGCCATAGGGCGGCGGGTTGAGCGGGATCGGCTCGTGCGTCATGCGGGGGCCGTCCTCCGGGTGCCGTCGGCCGTTCAGCCTGATCATCGTGTCACCGCAGTGCGCCGGGAGCAAAACCGATCGCCGCGGCGGTGCCCGGAGACGCCGGCCCGTGCCGGGACGCCCGTCGGCAGAAAGACTTCGCCGCGGGGCGGTCCGTCACGCTCCGAGCCGCGCGGCGGCGGCGGAAAGGGCCTCCGCGAACGCGAGCACCTGCGTGACGCCCTCGGCGCCGTCCGCCGCCTCGCTGACCCTGAGCGTCAGATCGTCAGTCGTGATCGTCCCGGTGTAACCGTGGTCGGCGTCGCAGCTCTCGTCGCCGCAGTGCGCTGGCTCGAGTTCGACGTGCGAAAGCACGTTCCAGCCGATGGTCAGCACCACTTCGGTCGGCATCGTCACGCCCGGTATGTACGACGCGGGGTCAGGTACCACGCGGGTGATCGCGACGGACTGGATCCGCGAGAACCGGACGGCTTCTGTGCTCGTCTCGGCGCTCGGCGCCTCGTTCTCCTCCCCCGGGTGCTCGTCGGTGTGGCTGTAAATCAGCCTGCCCGGCGTGAGCACGAGCACCGTGATGTGGCGGCGGACCTCCATCGCGGGGTCGAAGATGGCGTCGTGCACCACGACGTAGGCCATGACCGGCTCGGAACCGAGCGCGGAAGCGACCGCGTCGGTAACCAGGCCGGGGTAGTACCCGGTGCGCTCGATCGCCGCGCGCAGGTCATCGGCCGTAGCTCGGGTATCCCTCATGTTTCCATCCTGCACCGTCAGGGGAGCAGGTTTCACCTGCGCGGCGGGTATGAGATCACAGCGTTGTCTGGCGCCCGCCGTACGTGCGTCAGGCGGTAAGCGGCGCCTCCGGCGCCCGCGTCACAAAGAGCCTGCTCTACGCTGGTCGGCCATGATCTGGGACGGCTTCAGGCTCGCGGTCGGCCTGCTGACCGCGATCCCGGTGCGAACCGGCCGGGCCGGACGGGCCAGCGGGGCTGACGGGGCCGGCACAGGCGGAGCGGGCGGTGCCGGCACCGGCGGGGCCGGCCGGACGGGTGGCGGATGGAGTGTCAGCAGGCAGACGGCCGCGGCGGCGATGGCGTGGGCGCCCGCCGTCGGCTTGGCGCTCGGTGTCGCCGCGGCGGCCGTCCTGGTCGGCGCGGACCGTCTGCTTCGCGCCGGGCCCCTGCTCGCAGCGGTACTCGCCGTCGTGACGCTCGCGCTGCTGACCCGCGGGCTGCACCTGGACGGCCTCGCCGACCTCGCCGACGGCCTTGGCAGCGGCCGGACGGCGCCTGCGGCGCTCGAGATCATGAAACGCTCCGACATCGGGCCGTTCGGCGTCACGACGCTCGTGCTCACCCTGTTCGTCCAGGTCGCCGCGCTCGCCCAGGCACAGGCGCGTGGGACCGCCAGCATCGCGGGCCACGGTCCCGCGGCGCTCGTGGCGGCGACGGTCACCGGCCGGCTCGCCATCACCTGGGCGTGCCGCCGCGCCGTCCCTGCCGCCCGGCCGGACGGGCTCGGCGCGCTCGTCGCAGGTACGCTGCCGACGGCGGTACCCGCTGTGCTCACCACCGTCGCGCTCGGTCTTGCCGCGCTATGCGGCCGGCTGCTCGCCGCGCCGTCTGGCGATTGGCTGCTGCCCGCGGGGATCGCCGCCGGACTTGCCGTCTCGCTCGCGCTGACCGGCCACGCCGTGCGCCGGCTCGGCGGCATCACCGGGGACGTCCTCGGCGGGCTGTCCGAGATAGCCACCACCGTTTGCCTGATCGTGGCGGCCGTGTGACCCGGCCCGGGGGCGCCGGCGTATTGCCGGGTCACCATGGTCAGGTCACCATGGACCGATGCTGCTGCCTCAGGAGATCGCGACGCCCGCGCTCGTCGTGGACCAGGCACGGCTCGAGCGCAACCTGCGGGGGATGGCGGACTCGGCCGCCGCGCGCGGGATCCGCCTGCGGCCACACGCCAAGACGCACAAGACGGCGGAGATCGCGCGGCTCCAGCTCGACCTGGGCGCCGTCGGCCTCACCGTGGCGACGATCGGCGAGGCGGAGAGGTTCGCAGACGCCGGGGTGACCGATCTCTTCGTCGCGTATCCGCTGTGGCCCTCGCCCGCTCGGATCAGGCGCCTAACGGCGCTTGGGGAGCGGATCAGGCTCCGCGTGGCGGTCGAGTCGATCGAGGCCGCGGCGCGGCTCGCCCGGCTCGCGGCGCTCGCGAGTCCTCCCGAAATCCTCGTCGAGGTCGACAGCGGCCACCATCGGACCGGGGTCGCACCGCGTGGGGCCGGCGAGGTGGCGCTGGCGGCCGCGCGGGCGGGCCTTCCGGTGGCGGGAGTCTTCACGTTTCCTGGCCACGGCTACACACCGGGCGGACGCGAGCAGGCGGCGGCCGACGAGGCAGCGGCGCTCGCCGCGGCCAGTGAGGCGCTGCGGGCCGCCGGGGTCGAGGCCGTCAGCGCCGGCGGAACGGCGCGAATCCGCGACCGCGCCGCCGCCGGCGTCGAGGCCGTCAAGGTCGGCGCCCGCGTGGACGGAGCCGCAGGTGGGGAGCGCAGTGGCGGATCCACACCGACAGGCTGACCGAGCTACGGCCCGGCGTGTACGTCTTCAACGACGCGCAGCAACTCGAACTCGGCGTCTGCGGCGACGATCAGATCGCGCTGGCCGCCGCGGCCACCGTGGTGAGCCGCCACCAGGCCGGCCGGTTCGTCCTCGACTCGGGCAGCAAGGTGCTCGGCGCCGACGCTCCGCCGTGGAGCACTGGCTTCGGGCGGCTGCCCGGCTGGCCGGACGCACGGATCGTGGCCGTGTCCGAGCACCACGCGACGGTCGTGCTGCCGCCAGGCTCCGCGGCACCCGCGCTCGGCGAGATCGTCGCGGTCGTCCCGAATCACGTCTGCGCGGCGGTCAACCTCGCCGACGAACTGCTTGTCGTCCGCGACGGGGCGGTGACCGACACGTGGCGCGTCATAGCGCGCGGTGCGAACTCATGAGCGGATCAGCGCGCTACGTCACGACTTCAGCCGAGCGCGGGCCGGAACCGTGACCTTGCCGCAGCGGAGCGTGGTCGCCAACCGGGGGGCGCTTCGCGGTCCGCGGCGCCCAGCGGTGACACGTCCGCGCTGGCTGCGGGTGACGGCCCGCAGCCAGCGCAAACCTCTGCGCCGCGCATCAAGCGCAGGGCACTAACATCGGCATAGTGAGCACGACGATCGCAAAAGCGAGTGCGACGATCTCAGCACTCTCCGCTTCCCCTCGGTCGCTCGACGTCGACGCCATCGTCATCGGCGTTTTCCAGGGCGAGGACGGCCCGTGCATCGCGCCGGGCGCTGAGCAGGTGGCGGAGGCCCTGGGCGGCGAACTCGCGAACACCCTGACCGTTCTCGGCGCCACGGGCAAGGCCGACGAGGTGACCAAGCTGCCGAGCGGCGGACGGCTGCACGCCCCGGTCGTCGCGGCGACCGGGCTCGGGCCGCAGGCGCGGCCGGATGACCCGTTCCGTGCCCGCGAAGCCGTCATGCGCGCGGCGGGAGCCGCCGTCCGCGCGCTCACGCGCGGCGCCCACCAACGTGCCACCGAGCACGGCGGCACGTTGCGGATCGGTTTCGCGCTGCCCGCCACTGAAGGTGCGGACGCGGCCGACGTGGCACTCGGCGCGCTGCTCGGCAGTTACGAGTTCGGCCGGTACCGTACGCAGGTCCGCCCACCCGCGGCCGAGTTCGTCGTCCTCGCCGACGGCGGCGATACCGCGGCGGGCATCGAGCGCGCGCGCGTCACAGCCGGCGCGGTCGGCCTCGTCCGTGACCTGGTCAACACGGCACCGGCGGACCTGACGCCGCGGCAGCTTGCCGTGGAGGCGGAGCGGGTGGCCAAGGAATGCGGGCTGCGCGTGGAGGTGCTCGGCGTCGAGGAACTCACCGAGCACGGCTACGGCGGGATCCTCGGCGTCGGCCAGGGGTCGGTCAACCCGCCGCGGCTCGTTCGCCTCGAATACTCGCATCCGGCCGCGACGCGGACGGTGGTGTTCGCGGGCAAGGGGATCACGTTCGACTCCGGCGGTCTCTCGCTCAAGCCCGCCGCGTCCATGGAGATCATGAAGTCTGACATGGGCGGCGCCGCGGCCGTGCTCGGCGCCATGCAGGCGATCTCCGCCCTGCGGCCTGCCGTGCGAGTGGTCGGTTACCTGCCGCTCGCCGAGAACATGCCGAGCGGCACGGCGCAGCGGCCGTCCGACGTGCTCACCACCTACGGCGGCAAGACCGTCGAGGTGCTCAACACCGACGCCGAAGGGCGCCTCGTCCTCGCCGATGTTCTCGCGCGATCCGGCGATGACGAACCGGCACTGCTCGTGGACGTCGCCACCCTCACCGGCTCGCAGCTTGTCGCCCTCGGCAGCCGCATCAGCGCGGTGATGGCAAGCGGCGAGGAGGTCCGCGAGGCGGTGGTGGACGCCGCGCGGCGGGCCGGCGAGACGATGTGGCCGATGCCGCTGCCTGATGAGCTGCGCAAATCGCTCGACTCCACGGTGGCGGACATCGCCAACGTCGGGCCGGACAGGAATGCCGGCATGCTCGTCGCCGGAGTGTTTCTTCGTGAATTTGTCCCGAACGGCGTCCGCTGGGCGCACCTTGACATCGCCGGCCCATCGTTCAATGAGGGCGACGCCTACGGATACACGCCCAAGGGTGGCACCGGCGCTGCCACCAGGACACTGATCCAAATCGCCGAGGACGTGGCGGACGGACGGCTGTGACGGCGACAATTGACCCGGGTGGCCGCGGTGCGCCGCGCTCGCGCGGACACTGGCGTGCGCCGGGGCACGGCCGCCTGACCGGCACCCCGATGGCGCGACCCGGACTGGGCGCGCAGCTTTAGCGATATCGACAAGGAGCCTTCAGTGAGCAGCAGCAACGCCTACGACATCGTCGTCCTAGGCGGTGGCAGCGGCGGCTACGCGTGTGCCTTCCGCGCCGCCGAACTCGGCAAGCGCGTTGCGCTCATCGAGAAGGACAAGGTCGGCGGCACCTGCCTGCACCGTGGCTGCATTCCCACCAAGGCACTGCTGCACGCCGCCGAGATCGCCGATCAGTCGCGGGAGAGCGAGAACTTCGGAATCAGGACCCGGTTCGAAGGCGTGGACATGCCCGGCGTGCACGCCTACAAGGACAGGGTCGTGACCCGGCTGTGGAAAGGTCTGCAGGGTCTCGTCCGCAGCCACGGCATCGACTTCGTCGAGGGCGAAGGGCGGCTCGTCTCACCCACCGAGGTCGCGGTGGGGGACGCGATCTACGCGGGTGCGCACGTCGTGCTGGCCACGGGTTCGCAGGCCAGGAGCCTGCCAGGGCTCGAGATCGACGGCGAACGGGTGATCACCAGCGACCAGGCCCTCATGCTGGACCGGGTTCCCCAGTCAGTGGTCATCCTGGGCGGCGGCGTGATCGGGGTGGAGTTCGCCAGCGTGTGGCGGTCGTTCGGCGCCGAGGTCACGATCGTCGAGATGCTGCCCAATCTCGTGCCGACCGAGGAGGAGTCGAGCTCGAAGCTCCTCGAGCGGGCCTTCCGGCGGCGAGGAATCTCCTACGAGCTCGGCGTGAGGTTCGAGAGCGTCAAGCAGGCCGGCACCGGTGTGACGGTCCTGCTCGAAGGCGGCAAGACGCTCGACGCCGACCTGCTGCTCGTCGCTGTCGGCCGGGCACCTGTCTCGGCCGGGCTCGGGTACGCGGAGGCCGGGCTTGAGCTCGAGCGTGGCTTCGTCAAGGTCGACCCGCTCTGCCGCACCAACGTCCCCACCATCTCCGCGGTTGGCGATCTCATCGCGACCCCGCAGCTCGCGCACGTGGGCTTCGCCGAAGGGATCATGGTCGCCGAGCGGGTCGGCGGGCTCAGCCCGGCCCCGATCGACTATGACGGCGTACCCCGGATCACCTACAGCGAGCCGGAAGTGGCCTCGGTGGGCATCACCTCCGCCATGGCCGCCGAACGCGGCATCGAGGTCGAGGAGTTCACCTACGACCTGGCCGGCAACGGCAGGAGCCAGATCCTGCAGACGCGCGGCGCGGCGAAGGTCATCGCGACCGCGGGCGGCGGCCCCGTGGTTGGCGTGCATCTCGTCGGCAGCCGGATCGGCGAGTTGATCGCCGAGGGCCAGCTGATCTACAACTGGGAGGCTGTACCCAACGACGTCGCCCAGCTCATCCATCCGCATCCGACCCAGTCGGAGGCTATCGGCGAGGCGCACCTCGCTCTCGCGGGCAAGCCGCTGCACGTGCATGCGTAGGGCTACTGAAGGGCTTTTTGAGCACTGGCCCGGCGCCCGCCGGGCCAGACTATGGACAAGACTGCGCAGCTACCCGACGCAGTACGACGAAGAGCCGTTTGTTAGGAGTCGTTGAAAGCCATGTCGGTCCCGGTAAGAATGCCCCAGCTGGGCGAGAGCGTCACGGAGGGCACCGTCACGCGCTGGCTGAAGAAGGAGGGCGACCTCGTCAACGCCGACGAGCCGTTGCTCGAGGTATCGACCGACAAGGTGGACACCGAGATACCTTCCCCAGCCTCAGGTGTGTTGCGTGGAATCGTCGTCGCCGAGGAAGAGACGGTCGAGGTCGGCGCCGAACTCGCGGTGATCGAGGAGGAAGGTGCCCAATCCGCTGCTGCACCCTCTGCCGCGGCACCGTCCGCCGCGGCGCAAGAGCCGGCGCTGCGGCCCGTCGACGGGCAGGCTCAGCCCGGACAGTTCGCCCCGCCGGGCGCGCCACCCGCCGCGGCGCCGACGGCTCAAGCACCCGCGGCGCAGGCCCAGCCCCCGTACACGCAGCCCCGCTCACAGCCCTTCCGGCCGCCGGGACAAGCACAGCCGGGACAAGCACAGCCGGGACGAGCACAGCCGGAGCGAGCAGAGCCTGCCCCGGCGTCCCACGCGCAGGTACCGCCGTCGCCGTGGCCCGCGCAGGCGCCGCCGGCCGGTGAGCCTGCGGCCGGCGAGCCCGCCGGCGTCGCAGCCGCCGCGCCTGGTTCCACCGGGGTGGAACCAGCGCCCGCCGCGCCGCCAGATGCGGCGCAGACACCGCCCGCTGCCACCCAGACGCGTCCAGGGATGCCGCAGTACGCTCCGCTGACGCCGCTGCCCGGCGCCGGCGAGGGTCCTTACATCACTCCGCTGGTACGTAAGCTCGCCGCCGAACACGGTGTCGACCTCGGATCGGTGCAGGGTACCGGCGTCGGCGGCCGGATCCGCAAGCAGGATGTGATCGAGGCGTCCCGCGCGCTGCGCGCGCCGCAGGCGGCGACGCCGTCCCCCGCCGACGCGGCCGCGCCAGGCACCGCCCCGGCTGCGCCTGCCGCACCTGCGTCCCCTGGTGCCGCTGCCCCGGCCCCCGCCGCCGCCCCGGCGGGCGCGGCACCTGCCGCGGCCGCACCCGCGGCGCCGGTCACCGCTCCGGGCGAAGCCGCGCCACCGGTGAGCGCACCAGCGGCGCGGCCGGCGATCCAGCCCTCGCCGCTGCGGGGCACGACAGAACGGATGTCGCGGCTGCGCCAGGTGATCGCGCAGCGGATGGTCGATTCGCTGCACACCTCGGCACAGCTCACCACGGTGGTCGAGGCGGACGTCACGAAGATCGCCCGGTTGCGCCAGCGGGCCAAGGCCGACTTCGAAAGGCGCGAAGGCGTCCGGCTGTCCTTCCTGCCGTTCTTCACGCTCGCCACGCTCGAGGCGCTCAAGATGCACCCCAAGCTCAACGCGGTCATCGACACCGACAAGAGCGAGGTCACCTACTACGACGTGGAGCACCTCGGGATCGCCGTCGACACCGACCGCGGCCTGCTGGTGCCCGTGATCCGCAATGCGGGTGACCTCAACATCGGCGGGCTCGCCCGCAAGATCGACGATCTCGCCAGGCGGACCAGGGCCGGCCAGGTCAGTCCGGACGAACTGAGCGGCGGCACCTTCACGCTCACCAACACGGGCAGCCGCGGCGCGATCTTCGACACCCCCATCATCAACCAGCCACAGGTCGCCATCCTCGGCACCGGGGCGGTGGTGAAGCGCCCAGTCGCGATTGATCACGAGGAACTCGGCGAGGTGATCGCCGTGCGCTCCATGGTCTACCTGGCCCTCACCTACGATCACCGGCTCGTCGACGGCGCCGACGCGGCGCGGTTCCTCGGCTCGGTGAAGGCCCGCCTCGAAGAGGGTACGTTCGAGGCCGAACTCGGGCTCTGAACCTATCCACGGGGAGGCCCGCGGGTGAAGATCGCGATAACCGGCTCGTCCGGGTTGATCGGCTCAGCCCTGACGCGCCACCTCCGCGAGCGTGGGCACGAGGTGCTCCGGCTGGTCAGGCGGCCACCGAACGCCGCGGACGAGGCTCAGTGGAACCCGCAGCCCCCAACCGCCAACACCGCAGGCAACGCCGCTGGGAACGCCGGTGCGGACGCCGGTGGGGCGCCGCCGGCTGAGCCCGCGCTGCCCGCGCTCGAGGGCGTCGACGCCGTCGTGAACCTGGCCGGCGCGCCGATCGCCGGCGGCCGCTGGACGGCCGCGAGGAAGCGGGAGATCCGGGCGAGCAGGGTCGACCGCACCCGGGCGCTGGCCGCGATGCTCGCGGGGCTGCGGCAGCCCCCGGCCGTGCTTTTGTCCGGCTCCGCGATCGGCTGGTACGGCGACACGGGCGATCGCGCGGTGACCGAGTCCGCACCCGCGGGCAGCGGATTCCTGTCCGGAATCGTCCGGGACTGGGAGGGGGCAACCACCGCGGCCGAGCGGGCGGGGATACGGGTCGTGCATCTGCGCAGCGGCATCGTCCTGTCCAGGCGCGGCGGCGTGCTCGGCCCGCTGCTGCCGCTGTTCCGGCTCGGTCTCGGCGCCAGGCTGGGGCCGGGCACCCAGTACATGAGCTGGATCGCGATCACCGATCTGGCCGGCGCGCTCAGTTTCCTGATCGACCGGCCTGACATCGCAGGTCCGGTCAACCTCACGACGCCGAACCCGGTGACGAACGCCGAGTTCACCTCGGCGCTCGGCGCGGCGCTCGGCCGCCCCGCCATCTTGCGCGTGCCCTCGCCAGCGCTGCGTCTTGCGCTCGGCGAGGCCGCGGGCGAGATCCTGGCCAGCGTCCGGATTCTGCCCGGCCGGCTCACCGGCGCCGGTTTCGAGTTCCGTTACCCCGGCATCGAAAGCGCCCTCGTCAGCGAGCTGCGGCCGCGCTGACAGACCGCCTAACGGCGCCGCCACGCCCTGGCCGCAGGCTGGGCCGCCGCGGGCTGGGCCGCCCCAGGCTGGGCCGCCCCGGGCTGGGCCGCCCCAGGCTGGGCCGCCCCGGGCTGGGCCGCGGCAGAGTGCGCGGCGTCGTCGGTCTGCGGGCCGACCACGTGGACGACCGGATCCGGCCCGAACAGCGCCATCCGCCACAGCGGCGGAACCGGCCCAAGCTCCCCCTCCCGCGCCATCGTCAACCGGATGGTGAGCCGCAGCAACCGCCGCGCGGCGAGGATCATGAGGGCGGCGATCGGGAGCTCGACGAACGCGGAGAGCACGCTCCAGACGAACTCGTGGGTCCGCCAGTCCAGGGTGAGATCGAACCACGCGTCACAGCTCAGCAGGGTGGCAGTGACGATCAGGCACACGATAAGCACCTGCCTGCGGCGCCACGCGGCCCACGCGGTCGCGGCGAACGCCGTGAGCAGCGCGACGTCGAAACCCACCCACGCGCCGCGCCAGGCCCCGGCGGTGAAGTGCCGTGGCAGCGTGACGGCGAGCACGCCGATCCAGGCGGCGAGCAGGATGCAGCCGGCGACCGTGAGGGCGAGCCAGAAACCCCGCCCGAACCGGAAGCGGGGATCCTCGAGCGGGTCCGGCTCGGCGATGGCAGCAAGTGTGCGCGCGAGCCGCTCACGCTCCTCGGGGGTCATGCTCCTCAGCTCGTCCTCGTCCAGCATGCCGCCACCTCCGACACCGCGCCGTCGCCCAGGACCCGATCTGAGCGGCACCATTCGGCGCAATGCCATCTTCACGCATACCCAAGGGGACAATGCACGTCACGGTTATGGGCATGGCACCGTCCATGGGCACGGCACCGTCATGGGCTGGCCAGGGAACCCCGGCGATCGCGCTGGTGAAGAAGGCCGGGTCGTCCACCCAGGGCATATGGCCCGCACCGGGCTGGACGATCAGCCTGCCCCGTGGAAACAGGCCCAGCCAGGTCCGTCGTAGGGCGCGAATCGGCTCATGGAGGACATCCTCTGCCCGCCGCGGCCGGCGACCAACGCCTTTCGCTCACCGCCGAAGGCGGGGCGGGCGCGCCGTCGGCGTCGGCCCCGCCTGCCGCGGGCTACGCTGATTGGGTGAGAACGGGATCAAGCCTCGTCTACGCGCGGCTCGGGTCCGGCGCCGCGGGGATTCCGTACCTGGACGCCTGGGACCTGCAGCGGCGGCTGCACGAGCGGCGATGCGCCGATGAAATTCCTGACAGCTGCCTGCTGCTCGAGCACGAGCCCGTCTATACCGCGGGTAAGCGCACCGAGGTCCTCGACCGCCCGGTCGGCGACCCGGGAGCGCCGGTGATCGACGTCGACCGCGGCGGGAAGATCACCTGGCACGGTCCTGGCCAGCTCGTCGGGTACCCGATCATCAGGCTTCCCGACCCGGTCGATGTGGTCGCCTACGTGCGGCTCATTGAAACGGCTCTGATCCGGACCTGCGCGGACTTCGGTGTGGTCACCGGGCAGGTCGCAGGACGCAGCGGGGTCTGGGTAACCGGCGGCTCCGCGCCGGACAGGAAAGTGGGGGCCATCGGCATCAGGGTCGCGCGCGGCGTCACCACGCACGGCTTCGCCCTCAACTGCGACTGCGACCTGTCCTGGTTCGACCGCATCGTGCCCTGCGGCATCCGCGACGCCCAGGTGACGACCCTGTCCAGGGAGGCGGGCCGGACCATAACCGTTGCCGACGTGATCCCGGCCGTTCAGCAGCGCCTGGCGGACGCCCTCGGCGCCGCGTCCTGGCGCGCGACAGCGGGCACGGACGCACTGCTCGGGCCACCCCTCGCCGCGGCACGCCCCGCCTAGCCCGCGGGTCACGCCACGCGGCCGCCGTTAAGGAGCGGTCTTCGGTCTTCCGTCCCCATGGCGGGCCACGCGGTGAACTGGCGGCCCCGCGCGACCACGTACCCTGATGTCGTGGTTGTCGCACCTGAAGGACGCCGGCTCCTCCGGCTGGAGACGAGGAACAGCCAGACTCCGATCGAGAAGAAGCCACCGTGGATCAAGACACGGCTGCGCACGGGACCGGAGTACAAGGCGCTGAAGGACCTTGTCCGCCGCGGGGGCCTGCACACGGTGTGCGAGGAAGCGGGCTGCCCGAACATCTTCGAATGCTGGGAGGACCGCGAGGCGACCTTCCTGATTGGCGGGGACCAGTGCACCAGGCGCTGCGACTTCTGCCAGATCGACACGGGAAAGCCGGCCCCGCTCGACCTGCTCGAGCCGCACCGGGTCGCCGAATCGGTCGCGTCGATGGGCCTGCGGTACGCCACGGTGACCGGCGTTGCCCGCGATGACCTGGCTGACGGCGGCGCGTGGCTGTACGCGGAGACCGCCAGGCAGATCCACGCCACCGTGCCAGGCTGCGGCGTCGAGCTTCTCATTCCTGACTTCAATGCGTATCCCGAACGGCTGGCGCAGGTGTTCTCCGCGCGTCCGGAGGTTCTCGCGCACAACATCGAAACCGTGCCGCGCATCTTCAGGCGGATACGCCCGGGCTTCCGTTACGAACGTTCGCTCGATGTGCTGGCCCGGGCCCGCGAGGCCGGCCTCGTCACCAAGTCGAACCTGATCCTCGGCCTGGGCGAGGAACGGCACGAGATCTCGCGCGCGTTCGCGGACCTGCGGTCGGCAGGATGCGACCTGCTCACCATTACCCAGTACCTGCGGCCATCGCTGCGGCACCATCCCGTGGTGCGCTGGGTGGCACCCGCGGAGTTCGCCGAGTTGCGCGGCGAGGCGCTCGCGGCCGGGTTCGCCGGAGTCATGTCGGGGCCGCTCGTGCGGTCCTCCTACCGTGCCGGGCGGCTGTACAAGGAGGCGATCGCGCGGCGTGAGATCGGCGCTGCCGGGCAGGGCGGAATCGGCGCTGCCGGGCAGGCCGGGATCGGCGCGATGACGCGTGCGGAACACGGCCAGGTGCCACGTGAGGCTGATGCCGTTTCGTCCTGACGCCGCGGCCTCGTATCCTGCCGTTCATGGCCAAGAAGCCCGCTGATGCCAGCACACGTAAGAACGCCGCAGGCGACCCCGCAAAGCCAAGCAGAATCGCGCAGATCCGGATGGTCGCGAAGATCGTCAGGGAGGCCAATCCACGGGCCCTGCCGCTCATCGCGCTCGCCGCTGTCGGCATCATCGCGGTGTTCACGGTCGCAGGCCTGCTGTCCGGGCTCGGCACATTTCTGATCCCATTCGGCGTGCTGCTCGGCCTGCTCGCCGCTGTGATCCTGTTCGGCCGGTTCGCGCAGTCCGCTCAGTTCGCGCAGATCGAGGGCCAGCCGGGCGCCGCCGCGGCCGTGCTGCAGACCCTGCGCGGGGACTGGACGGTCACCCCCGCGGTGACGGGTAACAGGAACATGGACGTGGTGCACCGCGTCGTCGGCCGGGCCGGCGTCGTGCTGGTCGGCGAGGGCAGCCCGGGCGGGCTTGCCAGCCTGCTCGCCGCGGAGAAGAAACGCATCTCGCGGGTGGCCTACGACGTGCCGATCTACGACCTCCAGGTCGGCGACGCCGAGGGCCAGGTGCCGATCAGGAAACTGCAGTCGCGCGTGATGAAGCTGCCGCGCAACCTGAAGGGCGCCCAGGTGTCCGAGCTGAACTACCGGCTCAAGGCGCTGCCGCAGACGATGCAGGCGCCGCGCGGCCCGCTGCCCAAGGGCGCCAGGCTGCCCAAGGCGCCGAAGCCGAAGATCCGCTGACGCCCGTCAGACCCTGATCACGACGGTGTTCGCGGCGCGGTCGTGCAGCCCACGCATGTCGCGGTCGACGATGAACGCCGGGATCACCGCGAGCAGGAGGACCGTCCGGACCAGTGCCCAGCCGAAACCGACCGGCTTGCCGTCAAGCCGGACGACGCGCAGGCTGAGCAGCCGTTTGCCGACCGTGAACCCGGTCAGCGCCGTCAGCAGGTACACCTCGACCGCGAAGATCGCGTAAGTCCACCATCGGGAGTGCAGCGCGGCGAGCGCGATGGCCGTGCAAAGCGCCCAGTCGATGAACAGGGCGACGATCCGCACGCCGAATCCCGCGACGGCACCGGTACCACGTTCTGGCAGCCCGAGTCGCTCACCCGGGTAGCGGCTGGGGGGTCCAGCCGGGCGTACGCCCGTCAGCCAGGATCCGGCCCAACGTCGTTCCGACACGTCTCCACGGTATCCGAGCGCGGCGGCCGCACTGTAGGCGCGTCCCACGCCGCTCGCCCGCTCCCGTAGCCCGGCTCGCGCCGCTCGCGCGCTCCCACAGCCCGGCTCGCGCGCGGGCCGGCTGTGCCCTGGGCGCATGGCGAGTCTGCCTCTCCCGCCGTAACGTGCGTGAAACACTTGGGACACGGCATCGAAACCGCGAACGCCTAGCGTCCAAGGCGCGACCGCAGGCCACGGGCTCATATCAGCGCGCATTTTTTGAGGGAGGGCGGATGTTCACTACCCCCGATGAGGTCCTTGAATTCATCTCGGCCGAGAAGGTGCAGTTCGTCGATGTCAGGTTCTGCGACCTGCCCGGGATCATGCAGCATTTCACGGTGCCGACCGAGTCGTTCGACCGGAAGATCTTCACCGACGGCTTGATGTTCGACGGTTCTTCGATCCGCGGCTTCCAGCAGATTCACGAGTCCGACATGCTGCTGCTGCCCGATGTCACGACGGCGTATGTCGACCCGTTCCGCGAGCTCAAGACGCTGAACCTCACGTTCTTCGTGCACGACCCGCTGACGGGCGAACCGTACAGCCGCGACCCTCGCAACATCGCCCGCAAGGCCGAGGACTACCTGCGCGGTACCGGAATCGGGGACACCGCCTACTTCGGCCCCGAGGCCGAGTTCTACATCTTCGACTCCGCCCGCTTCGAGACGAGCCCCTCGGCCGGCTACTACTTCATCGACTCGGTCGAAGGCGCCTGGAATACGGGCCGCGAGGAGGAAGGCGGCAACCTCGCCTACAAGCCCAGGTACAAGGGCGGATACTTCCCGGTGCCGCCCATGGACCACTACGCCGACCTGCGCTCCGCCATGGTCCGCGGCCTCATCGACTGCGGCATCCAGGTGGAAATGCATCACCACGAGGTGGGCACCGCCGGTCAGGCCGAGATCGACATGCGCTTCGACAGCCTGCTCCAGATGGCCGACAAGCTGATGACGTACAAGTACGTGCTGAAGAGCGTGGCCCGCGCGCACGGCAAGACCGTGACGTTCATGCCCAAGCCGCTCTTCGACGACAACGGCTCGGGCATGCACTGCCACCAGAGTCTCTGGAAGGACGGCACTCCCCTGTTCTACGACGAGATGGGGTACGCCGGCCTTTCCGACATCGGGCGTTACTACATCGGCGGCCTGCTCAAGCACGCGCCGTCGCTGCTCGCCTTCACCAACCCGACCACGAACTCCTACCACCGGCTGGTGCCCGGCTTCGAGGCGCCCATCAACCTGGTGTACTCGCAGCGGAACCGGTCGGCGTGCGTGCGTATCCCGATCACCGGCAGCAACCCCAAGGCCAAGCGGGCCGAGTTCCGTGTTCCCGACCCGTCCTGCAACCCCTACGTCGCGTTCTCCGCGATGGTCATGGCGGGCATCGACGGGATCAAGAACAAGGTGGAGCCGCCGGAGCCGGTGGACAAGGACCTGTACGAGCTGCCACCGGACGAAGCGGCGGCTGTGCAGCAGGTGCCAGCCTCGCTCGAGCAAGTGCTCGACACCCTTGAGGCGGACCACGACTACCTGCTCGACGGTGGGGTCTTCACCCCGGACCTGATCGAGACGTGGCTGGACTTCAAGCGGACCAACGAGCTCAACCCGGTCAGGCTCCGCCCGCACCCCCACGAGTTCGAGCTGTACTTCGACGT
>WNFJ01708445.1_pt1 | contig 46106 bp, 50 predicted proteins | sample 5400461 | NCBI WGS metagenome assembly WNFJ01 (sample SAMN13153349, study PRJNA577476) | soil metagenome | isolation source: 115 cm saprolite on Douglas fir-dominated hillslope | place: USA:California | collected 2013-09-17
CGACCATCGCGCGCCTGGGCGTGCTCACGCGAGTTCCTCCACAGGAGGCTCGGGACCGACGCCTCCCCCGGCCCACGAAAACGATCTGACGCCCAGACTCTCCGGAAGCGTGACGTCGTGATCGTGCAAGGCATCGCCGGCATACGCGAGCAACTCGGCGAACAGCTCGGGCGAGTTCATCCGCCGGAACCAGAGCGGCCGGCCACGCAGATACAGGAACACCACGTTGGCCTCGCTACAGGGGCCGAGACAATCGGTGAACGACAAGCGCAGCGAGCCGACGACGCTGGACGCTCGATAGGCGCGGCGCGCCGCCATTTTCAGTGCGCGCGGCACGGGCTTCGGGCCACCCCGCTCGGGGTGACCACAGCAACATCCGGCGCACGCGAACACGACGCCGACGTCCGGCATCTACGCACGCGCTCGCGCGAGCCACTGGAACGAGGTCCCCAACGCGAGCCAGAACACCACGAGGCCCGCAAGGGAGATCGCGCGGAACGTCCAGACGAGACCCACCGGCATCCGGACCGGATCAGGATTCGCGGGCATGGCGAGATAGAGCGCGACCGCATAGACCGCGTAGAGAATCACGACGGCGCGCGCACCTCCCGGAGCACCTCGCCCGTGAACGACGAACGCGATGGCAGCGCCAGCCGCGGACAGCACGATGAAGCCAACGTAGAGGATCTGTCGATGAACGACCGTCCCGCTCTCACCAACGCCAGGAGGATTGGCCGGATACTTGAGGAACGGGAACCAGGCCACCACCCATCCGATGACGACCGCCAGGAGCCAGCCGCGAATCCGTGGATCCCAGAGCTGACGGCGACTCTCGATGACCAAGTAGAGAACGCCGAAGAGCGCACCCCACACGGCGCCATAGACGAGGAGCCCGATGACGAGGCCTCTTCGCTGCACCGTGCGGCCGACGATCGGCGCTTCGGAATTCGCGCCGTGCACCATCTTTGTCTGTTTCTCCTGCTCGATCGCTCGCTCGATCACCGGCTCGGCCAGCACGAAGTGAAACGCCGAGGTGATCGCGCCAGCGATCAGACCCGCCAGCACCGCGGCGCCCAGCACTCCTGCCGTGGAGCTCCGCACAAATGTGCCTAGTGGCAAGGGAATCCGGCCACATGACGCGCGTCGTGAACCAGCTCGTGCAGGAGGTTCCTGTCGAACGCGATATCACCCTGGAACAGTGACAGGAAGAGACCCTGGTCGAGCACGAGGAGATACAGGGCGAACAGGCCGAGCAGGACCGCTACAACGAGGACTCCCCGATTGGCTGCTGCCTGCGTAACGAGCTGTGTCATCACGAGCCTCCGTGGTTCGGGTGGATCACTGCGGTTTCAGTGCACGCGTCGACGAATCGGCGTGGGATCTCGGGGCACGACCCGAAGTGCAGGTGGACGTAACTCATGAGCGTGCGGCCGATGACGTAGCCCTCTGCGCGGGCGCCGCCGCGACGCTTCTCCACCCGCCACGCACGTGCCACGGAGTCGGGCACAGGGTCGAGTGTCGAGTAGTGGAACTCGTGCCCCCGCGCGATGCTGCCGGCAGGACCGAGCGGCGTATCCGACGTGAAGAAGACTTCGGTGTACCCGAGGGACAGCTTGCGGGGCCGCATGCGCACGGTCGCGGGCAACAGTCCCACCATGGGATGGGCGACGCCCTCAGGGTCTTCGAGGGTCGCACTCCGCGTAGATCGGCCTCCCGGCCTCGGCAAATGCGCGCACAGCCTTTCGCACACCCTCGTTCTCACTGAGCTCGCGAGCGTGAAGCTCGGGATAGCCACCGCCCAGGTACAGCCCATCGACGTCGGGAAGCGTGTCGGCGACCTGCGGGCTCCAGAACACGATCTCTGCCCCGGCGGCCCGAAGCCGCTGCAGATTCTCGGGGTAATAGAATTGGAAGGCCGCATCGCGGGCGACGCCGATCCTCGCCCGTGTCGGCACCGCGTCCACCCGGGATTGCGCCCTCGCGGTTTCGCGCATGGGCGCCGCGATTTTCAACAGCTGATCAAGGTTGATCGACGCCTCGATCATTTCCGCCAGACGCGCCCGGTGCGCCGGGGTCAACGTGCCCTCGACTGCTGTGACGAGACCGAGATGGCGCTCGGGGAGTGTGAGCAGATCGTCGCGCCTGATCGCACCGACTGACATGGCGCGGCAAGTCGCACCAATGGCGTCCTCGACCCAGCGGCGATGGACATCACCGCCGACGCGGTTCGCGATCACTGCCGCCACGTTGAGCGCAGGATCGAAACGCTCGCAACCGAGCACGACCGCCGCTGCGGTTCGGGATTGGGCTTTCGCGTCGATGACGAGGACAACCGGCGCGCCCAGCCACTTCGCGACCTGAGCGGTGGAGCCGTCATCGCTCGTGCCGTCGAATCCATCGAAGCAGCCCATGACTCCCTCGACGATCGCGATGTCTGCCCCTGTTGCCTCGCGCAGGACGGTGGCGACGACATGAGCCTGCCCGCACATCCAACCGTCGAGGCTGTAGGATGGCCGACCCGTAATCAGTTCATGAAAGCCGGGGTCAATGAAATCGGGGCCGACCTTGAACGCCTGGACGACGAGGCCACGGCGACGAAACGCCTCGAGAAGGCCGAGCGTAACGGTGGTCTTGCCGACACCGCTCGCGACACCAGCAACGACGAGCACCCTGGGCGACGGATGAGCCACCGCTCCGTGTCCTCCCGCGAAGACCGGTATGGTATGAGTTGCGTCCGGGCAGGTCTCCTGGCTCTCGGATCGTCCTACTCCCCGCGCCTTCCCAGCTCGACCGCTAGTGGCACTCGCGGGTTTCGTCCCCGATTACAGTGACGGGGTCGCGGCGGATTCGCACCGCCTTCCCTGGGGCCCCTTAGGGGAACCCGGGCGCAAACAGCGCTCAGACGATAACAACGCCCATGGACGAATGCAACCGTTCACTTGACCCGATTCCCGGGCACGCTCGTCCGCTTCCAGCGCCTCGACCCTCCTGTTCGTCTTCTCCAAAAGGCTAGCGAAGTTCTCCGGCACTGTGGCGACGTCGGGATGCTCGGGGCCGAGAGCGATCTCTTGGATCGCCAGCGCCCGTCGGTAGAGCGGCTAGGAAGCTCCAAGCAATTGATTTATCTGCACGCCGTAAAGCACCCAGGTGATCGTGACGGCGGCGAGAAGGCTCACTGCAGACGCGGCGGCGAACACACGGATCGAGCGCTCGATGTCCTGCGCCGTCGGCAACGGTCCTTCGCCGAGCCGGTACGCGCCGGGCTTCTCGAGCGTGACGCCGAGTGCGCCCGCCATGGCCGACATCGTCCAGCCGGCGTTGGGGCTCGCCGTGCGACGGTGATCGCTCCGCAGCACGCTGGCCGCACGCGCCGCGTTTGCACCCGCGAGCCCGGCACCGACGACGATCGCCAAGCCGGCGAGCCGCGCAGGCACGAGATTCAGGAGGTCGTCGAGCCGCGCGGCGGCCTTGCCGAAGTGCTCAAGCCTCCCCTGGCGGTAGCCGAACATTGCGTCGGCGGTGTTGATCGCACGGTAGACGGCGGCGCCGGCCAGCCCGAACGCGAGGTAGAAGCACACTGGGGCCACGAAGGCGTCGGTCAGGTTCTCGGCGACCGACTCCACCGCGGCGGAGGCGACCTGCTCCGCGTCGAGCGCGGCCGTCGGTCGGCTCACGAGGTGATAGCCGACGGCGGCACGGGCCGCGGCGAGATCCCCGGCGGCGAGCGCGGCCTTTACGCTCCGCGCCGCGCCCGCGAGCCTCCGCGGCGAGAGGAGACACGCGAGCGCGAGCGCCTCGAAGAGCACGCCCGCAGCGCCAAGGCGCTGCGTGACTGCACTCACACCATAGCCTCCGAGCCCCGCGAGGGTGGCCGTGCCGAGGGCCGCGAGGGCGCCGCCGAGCAGGAGCGCGACGGGTCCGCCCCGGCACAGCGCGCGACCGCCCTCGGCCAGGGCGCGGCCAAGCCACGCGACCGGATGGAACCGGTTCGGCGGATCGCCGAGTGCCAGGTCGAGCGCCACGGCCACGAGTAGGACGGCGACCGCGTGGCCGATCGGCTCAGGCTCTCAGAAAGGCGAGGTTCGTCACCCAGCTGGAAATGTTCCAGGCCGCAACGATACTGGACAGGACTGCGCCGTAGACCGCTATGAGCGTCGTCAGGATGGCCATTCCCCCCTTTCTGCGCCCCGGATTGTATCGCGCGCCGTCAACCCCGTGTCGGTCGCCGTCTCAGGAAATCGGAGCCCCCACCTCGAAGTGGCGGATGACAGCGAAACTGGCCCTCTAGATCCGATCGACTTCGAAAAGCAGGGCGCTCGATCGGCGAGTTCGGGCCCGTGCAACGAGGGAACGCTGCCGACATCGCGGCACTCAGAGTCGTTTTGAAACGCCTTCATCTACATATCGGGTTAACTCCCATGAGCACTGCCGGTGGGGGTGGTCATCTAAAGCATCTGGACAACAGGGCTGCGGCCCCCCGCGCCGCGTCCTCAAGCACCGCCCCAGGCCATAGTAGCGATAGGGTGGATACGCAGCCGCAGCGCACCGCGCGTCTTGAAGGTCGCGCGCCCATTGCGCCTCGTGCTCCAAGCTAGCCGCGATGAAGGCACGAACGTCGCCGGACAATGGGTCGCCGCGCATCAGTGTGAGCGCCCGCTCGATCTGTTCGGCAGTGCGGGCATGGGGTTCGAGGTCAACGACGGCCTTGAGGCGCTCCTCCGCCGGGCCGAGGTCGTCCTTCTGAAAATGGCTTAGGCCCAGATAGAGTTGCGCGGTCTGTGACTTCGGTGCCTTGGCCACGGCCCGGCTGAGCGCTTCGATGCTCTCGTCGAAGGCGCCCAGCTTGTACCGGGCGACGCCGAGCCCCACGAGCGCATCAATCCGCTCAGGGTGCTCAGTCAACGCGCGCTGGAAGTCCGTCGCGGCCTCTTCGTAGCGGCCGAGCGTGAGAGCGGTTCGGCCTTCTGTATAGGCGGTAGCGCAGCCCGAGACCGCCGCGCTCACCATGATGAGGGCGACCGCCAGGCCCCGCTTCGTTGATGTCTGCCGACGGCGAAACAGCATTACCATATCCAGTGCCCCGGTACCCACTCCAATCGGAAGCCGTTCCACACATACGTCCCGGGAACCCACAGCGGTCGGTAACCAGGATCTACACCGATGGACGGCAGCGGTGCAGGTCTGAGCGTCAAGCTAGGCGGGCGCATCAGAGGCGGCGCGGACCGCGATGGGTCAAGGCTTCCCGACTGCTGCACTCGGTGATGGATGATGATCGGCGAGTCGCGCGGGATGCGGACCTGGCTGCAAGCCGGGCCCTCCGGCAGAAGCATCAGCCCAATCACGGCCGTGAGACCAACGACTACAACACCCTGTCTCGATCGGAGGTCGCTCCCTACCAGTCCTACGACTGCCGTTGCACCTTGGAGCGATAACGTTCCGGGATATTGTCCAGGCGATCGGTCCAGGGCGCCACGCTCTCCTCGTCGGTCCAACGGTAGAGTTCGCCTGGGGACGTGGGTAATGGCGGCTGCGTAGGGGGGTCGGCCGGGGCTTTGGACGCCGGAGCAGGAAGTACGGCCGGTGGCGCCTCGGAGGGTGGAGGCGGCGGTGGCTTCGGAATCCAGACCCAAACGTACGGGGTCGTGACACCATCTCCGCGGAGTTGATACCACCCGGTTGGATACTCAATGACCGTTGGCGTCGGCAATGGGGACGGGGTCACACTCAGGACGGGCGGGGGCTGGGCATAGACGACGGGCGGCGAGGACACAATGGCTGGCGGAGCGGAGACGACGAACGGAACGAACGGGAAGAACGAGCGGGTCACGATCACTGGAGCCCCAAACCGGGTGAAGAAGTGATGGGGGGACACAACGGTAGCAAAGACGGTCGGCGGCGGCGCCACGAAGATTCTCGGCCCTGGACGAACGACCACGAGGCCGGGCGAGGCAATGTCAACGCTCCTGCCAGGAGCGACAATGACCACACCCCGGTCCCATGCCGGCGCTGAACTCGGCAGGAGGACAAGCGCCACCACGACCACGATGAGGAGAGGACGAACGTGCTTCATCGGAGTCCCTCCCACCGGCGGCGGGCGACGGTGTCGCTCCTAGTGTCCTCCGATTCTCGGCGGCGTCAAGCCGCGTGGCTGCCGCGCGCTTCTGTCTCTGTACCGGGGCACGGTCATGGGAGCCCGCTCGGCGTGGACAGCGGAGGTGGGTGGGCCGGCGGATCTTATTTGATCTTGATATCGGTGAGTGCGGGCCCTCGATCTGAACCAGCGACACCTTAGCCTGGCGACCCCGAAGCCTGCTCGACGGTTCCGCCGACGGGCCGCGGCCCGCCGGCAGCTGCACACAGGGAGTAAAACGGGAGTACACCCGCGGTGAAATGGGCTACTTTTATATTACTCGGTACCACTTACTTGTGCCGTGTAACCATTCACAGATTTGGGGAAATCCTCGATCGTGATGGGATGTTCTAGATTGCCGCTGATCGAATCCCCCCTTCGGCACCACTCCCGCCGGCTGGTTCGACGATCCCCTAAAGCGAAACGGTCCGGCCGAGCCGTGCCGCGCGCGCTGCAGCCTCGACGACGGCGAGCGCTCTCACGCCGGCCGCGGCGGGCACCGGGTTCGGCGCCTCGCCCGCGCACGCGCGCAGGAACGCGGCGAGCTCGAGCCGGAGCGGCTCCTCGCCGCGCGCGGGGAGCTCCTCCTTGCCCGCGTCCACGGCTTCCCACTCCGCGCCCTGCTTCCTCAGCTCACCCAGGTGGAGCGTGACCGTGGACGCGCCGTAGTCGGCGACGAGGCTCCCGCGCTCGCCGACGATCACGCACTCGCGGTGCGTGCCCGGCACGAAGTAGTTCGCCTCGACGACGGTGGGAACGTCGCCGTAGTGCACGAGCGTCACCGACATGTCGTCGAGGCCCCGTCCGAGGTGGTCGCGCTGGACCGCCGCGACGCTCGTCGCCTCGCGCTCGAAGAGGTGCGCGAAGAGGTCGAAGTAGTGGATCGCGTCGGTCTGGGTCACGCCGACGTCCGTGCGCGGCCGCTTGAAGCCGGAGAACCGGCCCGTCGCGAAGCGCACGGCGCCGACGCGGCCGGCGACGAGCGCCTGCCGCAGCGTCGCGGTCACGGGGTGGAAGCGGAAGATGTGCCCGACCTGGACGACGCGGCCCGCCGCGCGCGCCGCCGCCTCGAGCTCCCGGCCCTCGGCGAGGGTCGCGGTGATCGGCTTCTCGACGAAGCAGTGGAGGCCGGCTGCCAGGCACGCGCCGGCGATCGCGAGATGGCTGTCGGCGGGCGTCACGATATCCGCCGCCTTCACGTGAGGCAGCGCCGCGCGATAGTCGGCGACCGCGCGCGTCCGATCCACGCCCTGCTTGACCGCCCACGCCAGCCGCTCCGCGGCGACGTCGGCCGCCCAGACGGTCGCGCCGAGCTCGCGCAGCACGCGCAGGTGCTTCTCGCCCCAGCGGCCGAGGCCGACCAGCAGGACGTCCACGCTGGGCCTACTCCTCGACGAGGTCGCCGCCCAGGCTCTCCGCGATCTCGTAGCGGAGCAGGCGCGACTTCATCCAGCGGACCGCGAGCAGGTCCACGAAGGCGACGACCGCGCGATTCCACACGCCGTACTTCGAGGCCCCGAACCGGCGCGGGCGGTGGCGCACCGGCACCTCGACGACGCGGTAGCCCCGCATCCGGAGGAGCGTCGGGATGAAGCGGTGGAAGCCGCGGTAGAGGACGAGGCCGCGCAGGCACTCGCGGCGGAACGCCCGGAACGTGCATCCGCTGTCCTCGACCGTCTCGTCGGAGAGCGCGTTGCGCACGCGGTTCGCGACGCGCGAGGACACGCGCCGGAGCCAGCCGTCGCCCGCGCCGCGGTCCACGCGCCAGCCGGTGGCGGCATCCCACGTGTCGAGGTGCCCGAGGAGCGTCGGAATGTCGCGCGGGTCGTTCTGGAGGTCGGCGTCCATCACGACGACGAAGCGCCCGCGCGCGGCCTTGAAGCCCGCGTCGGTCGCCGCCGTCTCACCGGCGTTCGTCTTGAGGCGCACGAGCCGCACGCACGGGTCCGCCTCGCGGAAGCCGCGGATGATCTCGGCGCTCCTGTCGCGGCTCCCGTCGTCCACGAAGACGACCTCGAAGGCGAGGCCGAGGCCGCCGAGCACGCCGGCGAGCTCCTGCCAGAGGGGCGGGAGGTTCTCCTCTTCGTTGTAGACGGGAATGACGACCGAGAGGTCAATCACCCGGCTCGCCCTTCGCCGGGCGGTTCGTCCCTTGCCATTCGGCGACGAGCGTCTGCGGCAGATTGAGCCGGTCGAGCACGCGCGCGACCGTGTGGTTGACGATGTCGTCGATGTCCTTCGGCCGGTTGTAGAACGCCGGCATCGGCGGCAGCAGGACCGCGCCCATCTCGGCGAGCGCCAGCAGGCACTTCACGTGGCCCAGGTGCAGCGGCGTCTCGCGCACGAGCAGGATGAGGGGCCGGCCCTCCTTCAGCGTGACGTCGGCCGCGCGCGCGATGAGCGAGTCGCTGTGGCACGAGGCGATCGCGCCCGCGGTCTTGATCGAGCACGGCGCGATCACCGTGCCCATCGTGCGGAACGAGCCCGAGGCGATGGACGCGCCGATGTCGCGGTTGTCGTAGTGGTGCGCCGCGAGCGCCTCGACGTCCTTCGTCGCGTACGCGGTCTCCTCGACGATCGTGCGCTTGCCGGGCGCCGAGATCACGAGGTGCGTCTGCACCTCGGCGTGACCGCGCAGCACCTCGAGGAGGCGGATGCCGTAGATCGAGCCCGTCGCGCCCGTGATCCCGACGACCAGCCGCATCACAGGCGGAACCTCTTCTTGAACACTTCCTCGCGCGTCTTCTGGTAGAGGATCTCCCACTCGCGGCTGCCCACGGGCAGCGGGCGCGAGTAGGACGCGAGGATCTTGCGCACCTCGCCGTCGATCGACTCGGCGAGCTTCGCCTCCTCGCTGAGCGCGCGCATCACCTCCGTGCGGAGGTCCTCGGGCGCCTTCACGTTCACGCCGGGCACCGCGCCGAGCTCCTTCACGATGAGGTCGGTGAGATAGAAGATCCGCTCGCGGCTCATGCGCATCATCAGATGACGAACCCCCGCTCGCGCGCGAGCTTCTCCCGCACCTTGCCGACGAGCTGGCGGTAGTCGGCCGCGGAGTCCCTGATCTGCTTGGCGTGCTCGAGCAGGAGCTTGCGCGCGTCCTCCTCCAGCTTCTCCTCGGCGACGAGGTTGTCGAGCACCACCTGGCGCACGGCCGCGCGCGCCGCGGCCTCGTCCTTGATCTCGGCGACCTTCCTCCTCACCAGCCGCTTCACGACGGCCTCGGCCATCCGTTCTGCAACCGCGACGTGCCGGGGCATACCCGTTGAGACTACTCCGCCACGACGCGGAGTGTCAAGGAACGCACGCCGGGAGCGAGAAAAGAACGCGCGTGCCGGCGCCCGGCGTGCTCTCGACCCGGATCGAGCCGCCGTGAGCCTCGACGAGCGACTTCACGACGGCGAGTCCGATGCCCGTGCCGCGCGCCGCGCCCTCGGATTCGGGCGCACGATAGTAGGGCTCGAAGATGCGCGCGAGCGACTCGTCCGGGATCCCCGGGCCCTGGTCCTCGACCTCGATCTCCACCGACGCGCCGCGGGCGGCGGCGCGCGCCCGGATCCGCACGAGGCGCCCGGGCGGCGAGTACTTCAGCGCATTCGACACGAGGTTCGTCAGGATCCGCTCGAGCGCGTCGGGGTCCGCGTCGACGCGCGGGAGCCCCGCCTCGTACCCCACGACGATCGGGTGCGTCGCGCTCCCGCGCCGGAAGACCTCCGCGACCGAGGCGATCAGCGTCTCCACCGCCACGGGCTCCCGGCGCAGCGTCGGCGCGAGCCCGCGCTCGATCCGTGAGAGGTCGAGCAGGTCGTTGACGATCCGTCCGAGGCGGCGCGCCTCGCCGCGCATGATCCCGGCGAGCCGGCTCACCTCCTCGCCGGGCAGGCGCCGCAACGCGAGGATCTCGCTGAAGCCCTGGAGCGCGGTGAGCGGCGTCCGGAGCTCGTGCGAGGCGACGGCGACGAACGAGGACTTCGCCCGATCGAGCTCCTCGAGCCGCCGCGTCGCGTGCGCCACCTTCGCCTCGAGCTCCTCGGCGAAGCGCCGCTGACGCGACGCCAGGCGCGCGTTCTCGAGCGCCAGGCCGATGTGGGCGCCGAGAGCTTCGAGCGCCGCGCGCTCGTCGGCGCCGATCTCTCCCAGGCGCTCGACGGCGAGCGCGCCGAGCCGCGCGCCGTCGACGCCCAGCGGCGCCGCGAAGACCCGTCGAGGCCGACGTCCCCCTCCGGCATCCGCCACGAAGATCGGGCCGCCGGCGAGAGCCTCGGCGGCGACCGACCCCGGTGCGACAGCGTCGCCGCCCGCCGTCACGAGGCGGCCGCCCTCGCTCACGACGAGGCCGACGTCGGCGGCGTGGAGGTGGGCCGTCAGGACGGCCCGTAGCCGCGCGAGGGCGAGCTCGAGGGGCGCCTCGCCAGCGAGCGCCCGCTGCGCCGCGAGGATCGTCTCGTACCGGGCGCGGAGCCGGCGGGCGCGCGTCGTGCGAGCGCCCAGGAGCGCGCCGACGAGCGCGACGGTCGCGAGCGTCACGAGGCCTTCGACGGCTTCGGGCGTGAGCCCGGAGCGTTCGATCTCGGGCAGGACGACGGGCGCCAGGAGCAGCATGGCCGCGCCCGCCGCCGCGGCGCCGCCGGGTGCGCCCCAGCGGAGCGCGGCCACGACGACGGGCGGCAGGTACCCGTGGCGGAACGGCGAGGCGGGATCGCCGCCGTCGAGCGCGATCAGCGCGGTGACGGCCGCGAGCGCGATCCCGAGCGCCGCGGCGAGGAAGGCGCGGGCCGTCGGTCTCACGGCGGGCTCAGCAGCCGGTACGCCGCGAAGAAGACGAGGGCGGCGGCCATGCCCGGCAGGAGGCTCCCCGACCACCAGAAGAGCCAGCAGTTGGCGGCGCTCAGGAGCGTCACGTAAAACGCGGCGCCGACGACGAGCTCGACGCTCTTCGGCAGGAGCGGATCGAGCATGTAGCGCGCCACGCACGCGGCCGTGGACAGGGCGAGCGCGGCGGCGAGCGGCCAGCGGCGCTGCGCGCGGTTGAAGAGCGCGCCGCGGAAAAAGCTCTCGGCGGCGGGCACGTTCGCGCCCAGGTCGTAGGCGGCCGCGGCGAGCACGAGGTCCCAGCCGTCGAGCCGCAGCCGCACGCCGAACGTGCGCGACGCCGAGACGAGGAGGTGGCCGCCGAGGAAGGCGCCGACGGCGGCCCCGCCGCAGACGGCGCGCCACGGCACCGGGCTCGCCAGGCCCAGGTGCGTCAGGGCGCCGCGCCGCGCGCAGCAGAGGAGCCAGAGCGGTACGCCCGCGTACGCGAGCGCGCCGGCGGGATGCAGCGCCGCGGCCGTGGCGGCGAGTGCCAGGAGCAGGATCGCCACGAGCGCCGCGGTCACCCGCGCGCCCGCCCAGCCTAGCGCCGTCGCGAGCAGGGCGCCGTGGCCCGCGGCGACGCCGACGACCCTCAGCGCGGTCCCGGGGAGCGCGCCCACCCGGACCAGGACGAGCGTCGCGAGCGCGGCCGCCGCGAGGGCGCCCAGCAGGGACGCCGGCGTGTCAGCGAAGAGCGATCGTTCTGGCGGGTGCCGGGGTTGCTCGATCGCCCACATGGGAATCGGCCGGCGGGAGCTCGCGCGCGAGCTCGAGGAAAGCGGTCACGACACGCGCGTCGAGCGTGCGCCCCGCCTGACCACGCAAGTGTTCGAGCGCCGCGTCGCGCGGCAGCGCCGCGCGGTAGGGACGATCCGACGTGAGCGCGTCGAACACGTCGGCGACGGCGATGATCCGAGCGCCCAGCGGGATCGCCTCACCCGCGAGCCCGTCGGGGTAGCCGCTCCCGTCGCAGCGCTCGTGGTGGTGACGGATCGTGAGCGCGCCGGCGGCGAAGAACTCGAAGGGCGCCACGATCTGGGCGCCGATGAGCGGATGCCGCCGCATGAGCGTCCACTCGTCGGGCTCGAGCTCGCCGCGCTTGCGCAGGACGGCCTCCGGGACGCCGATCTTGCCGATGTCGTGCAGGAGTCCCGCCTGCCCGATCGTCTCGGCCTCGGGGGCGGGGAGGCCGAGCGCCTGCGCCAGGCTCCGGCTCGCGGCGCCCACGCGCTCGGAGTGGCCGCGGGTGTACGGGTCCTTCGCCTCGAGGGCGTTCGCCAGGCCGAGGAGCGACTGGTAGATGGCCCGCTGCACCTGCTGGTACAGGCGCCGCACGTCCTCCGCGTACCGCAGCGTCTGCTGGTACGCCGCGTTGAGCCGCCGATACGCGGTGGCCAGGTCGTCGCCGGCGGCGGGCTCTACTCGCGCTGCCATACCGGAGCCTGCGGCATGAGCGCCTCGACCAGCGACAAGAGACGCACGGGCGAGAAGGGCTTCGTCAGGTAGTGGTCTGCGCCCGCCGCGAGACCGCGCGCGACGTCGGCGTCCTGAGCGGCCGCCGTCAGCATCACGATCTTCACCGCCGGACCTCGGTGTGCCCGCACCCGCGCGCAGACCTCGAGGCCGCTCACGTCCGGGAGGTGGACGTCCAGCAGGATCAGGTCGGGGCTCCACGCCGCGGCCCGGTCGAGGGCCGTGGCGCCATCGTGGGCGCCGACGACGCGCACGCGCGCGTCCTCGAGCGTCAGACGCACCAGCTCGACGATGTGCGGCTCGTCGTCGGCGATGAGGATCGTTGGCATACCCGCTCCAGGCGCAAGCGCGGTGCCAGGAGCGGCGGCATGATTCGACGGGCGGTTAGCGACGGCTGCGCGGCGCGCCTGCCCAGCGGTGCAGGCGGTGTGCCCGCGGCGCTGGGCGGCGGCAGCGCCGGGTCAGCGGACCCGGCCGGCGGTCTGAAGGCGAGTGAGGGCGCGGCGGAGGGCCGCGGCCGCCCGCGCGTAGTCGATCGCTTCCTCGGAGCCGCGCCCGGAGAGGCGCTGCTCGGCCCGCTCGCGGGCCCGCTCGGCGCGGCCGCGGTCGATCTCCTCGGGGCGCTCGGCGGTGTCCGCCAGGACGATCACCTTGTCGTTCCGGACCTCGGCGAACCCCCCGGCGAGCGCCAGGTAATGCGTGTCGCGGCCGGTCCGGTAGCTGACCTCGCCGATGCCGAGCGTCGTGAGGAACGGCGCGTGGCCCGGCAGGACGCCGAAGTAGCCCTCGACGCCGGGCGCCACGACCTCGTCGACGGTCTCCGAGACGACGAGGCGTATCGGCGTGGCGATCTCGAGCGTGATGCGATCGGCCACTACACCGACTCGCGAAGCTTCTTGGCCTTGTCCATCGCCTCGCCGACGTCGCCGACCATGTAGAAGGCCTGCTCCGGGAGCTCGTCGTGCTTGCCCTCGACGACCTCCTTGAAGCTCTTCACCGTATCGGCGAGCTTCACGTACCGCCCTTGCGTTCCCGTGAACGCCTCGGCGACGAACATCGGCTGCGCGAGGAAGCGCTGGATCTTCCGCGCGCGCGCGACCGTCAGCTTGTCCTCGTCGGAGAGCTCCTCCATGCCGAGGATCGCGATGATGTCCTGCAGGTCCCGGTAGCGCTGCATGATCGACTGCACCGCCCGCGCCGTCTGGTAGTGCTCGTCGCCCAGGATCGCGGGGTCGAGGAGCCGCGAGGTCGAGGCGAGCGGGTCGACTGCGGGGTAGATGCCCTGCTCGGTGAGCGCCCGGCTCAGCACGGTCGTCGCGTCGAGGTGCGCGAAGGCCGTGGCCGGCGCCGGATCGGTGAAGTCGTCGGCCGGGACGTAGATCGCCTGCACCGAGGTGATGGAGCCCTTCTTCGTGGACGTGATGCGCTCCTGGAGCGCGCCCATCTCGGTGGCGAGCGTGGGCTGGTAACCGACGGCCGACGGCATACGCCCGAGCAGCGCCGACACTTCGGAGCCCGCTTGCGTAAATCGAAAGATGTTGTCGATGAAGAGCAGCACGTCCTGCCCTTCCTCGTCGCGGAAGTACTCCGCGGCGGTGAGACCCGTGAGCCCGACGCGCAGCCGCGACCCCGGCGGCTCGGTCATCTGGCCGAAGATCAACGCCGTCTTCTCGATGACGCCCGACTCCTTCATCTCGTGATAGAGATCGTTGCCCTCGCGGGTGCGCTCCCCCACCCCCGCGAACACGGAGATGCCGCCGTGCTGCTTGGCGATGTTGTTGATGAGCTCCATGATCAGGATGGTCTTGCCCACCCCCGCGCCGCCGAACAGCCCTGTCTTACCGCCCTTGCTGTAGGGCTCGAGCAGATCGACGACCTTGATGCCGGTCTCGAACATCTCGACCTTCGTGGACTGATCCTCGAACGACGGCGCCGGCCGATGGATCGGGTAGAACGTCTTCGCCTGGATCGCCGGGCCCTTGTCGACGGGCTCGCCGACGATGTTCAGGATGCGGCCGAGCGTCGCCCTGCCCACGGGGATCGTGATCGGCGCCCCGGTGTCCCCGACCGTCATGCCACGCGTGAGGCCGTCCGTGGAGGCCATCGCGATCGTCCTCACCTGGCTCTCGCCCAGGTGCTGCGCGACCTCCAGCGTGAGCTTCTGGGAGTAGGCGAAGACGTCCTTGTTCTCGACGCCCTCGACGAGCAGCGCGTTGTAGATGGCGGGCAGCTTCCCGGGCTCGAACTCGACGTCGACGACCGGTCCGATGACCTGGACGATCTTCCCCTTGTTCATGCTTCGGCTCCTTGCTTGAGGGCCTCGGCGCCGCCGACGATGTCGAGCAGCTCCTTCGTGATCTTCTCCTGGCGCGCCTTGTTATACTGGATCGTCAGCACGCCGATCATCTCCTTCGCGTTCTTCGTCGCCGCCTCCATCGCCGTCATCCGCGCGCCGTACTCGCCCGCGAGCGACTCCATGAGGGCGCGAAACACCTGCGTCCGCACATGCCGCGGCAGGAGGTCGCCGAGGATCGCCTCGGGCGCAGGCTCGTAGATGTAGTCCACGGCCCCGGCGCCGTCCTCGGCCTTCGCGCGCGGGATCGGCAGGAGCTGCTCGCGCACCGGGCGCTGGACCGCGATCGAGCGGAACTCGTTGTAGAGCAGGTGGACCTCGTCCACCTCGCCGTCGAGATACCGGCCCATCAGGTAGTCGGCGAGCTCGCTGGCGTGGGCGTACGCGAGGCGGTCCCAGAAGCCGAGCATCTCGTGCTTGATGGCGTAGCCACGCCGGCGGAAGAACTCGCGCCCCTTGCGGCCGACGACGACGAGCGTCACGTCCGGGGCGCTCGACTGGCGGATGAACTCGAGCGCGCGGCGGACCACGTTCGAGTTGAAGGCGCCGGCGAGCCCCCGGTCGGCCGTGATGATGACGATCTGGCGGCGCGGCCCCTCGCGCGCGGCGAGGAGCGGGTGCGGCGCGCCCTCACCCGCCCCGGCGCTCACGAGGTTCCCGAGAAGCTCCGCCATCTTGGCGGCGTACGGCCGCGCCGCGACGATGCGCTCCTGGGCGCGGCGCAGCTTGGCCGCGGCGACGAGCTTCATGGCCCGCGTGATCTTCTGCGTGGACTCGACGGAGCGGATCCGCCGCCGGATGTCGCGGAGCGTCGCCATGCGCGGGCGTCCCTACGCCGCCTTGATGCCCTTGGCCGCGACGAACTCGGCCTTCGCCTCGTTCACGGCCTGCGTCAGCTTCTCGCGCAGCGCGTCCGAGATCTCTCTCTTCTCGCGAATCTCCGCAAGGGTCTGCGGGGCCTTCCGCTCGAGCCAGCTGTGGAAGTGCGTCTCGAAGTCCCGGACCGCGTCCACGGGGAGATCGTCGAGGAGCCCCTGCGTGCCGGCGAAGATGATCGCCACCTGCTTCTCGACCACCAGCGGCTGGTACTGACCCTGCTTCAAGATCTCGACCATGCGCTGGCCCCGCGCCAGCTGGAGCTGGGTGGCCTTGTCGAGGTCCGAGCCGAACTGGGCGAAGGCCGCGAGCTCACGGAACTGGGCGAGGTCGAGGCGCAGCTTGCCCGCGACCTGGCGCATCGCCCTGATCTGCGCCGAGCCGCCGACCCGCGACACGGAGAGACCGACGTTCACCGCGGGCCGCACGCCGCCGTAGAAGAGGTCCGACTCGAGATAGATCTGGCCGTCGGTGATCGAGATCACGTTCGTCGGGATGTAGGCCGACACGTCGCCCAACTGGGTCTCGATGATCGGCAGCGCCGTGAGCGAGCCGCCGCCGAGCGCGTCGTTGAGCTTCGCGGCCCGCTCGAGGAGCCGCGAGTGGAGGTAGAAGACGTCGCCCGGGTACGCCTCGCGCCCGGGCGGCCGGCGGAGCAGCAGCGAAAGCTGGCGGTACGCCGCGGCGTGCTTCGAGAGGTCGTCGTAGACGCAGAGCGCGTGACGCTTCGAGTCGCGGAAGTACTCGCCCATCGTGACCCCGGCGTAGGGCGCGATGTACTGGAGCGGCGCGGGCTCCGAGGCCGATGCGATGACCACAGTGGTGTAGGCCATCGCGCCGGAGTCCTCGAGAACCTTCACGACCTGGGCGACCGTGGACCGCTTCTGACCGACCGCGACGTAGAGGCAGTACACGTCCTGGCCCTTCTGGTTGATGATCGTGTCCACGCCGATCGCGGTCTTGCCGGTGCCGCGGTCGCCGATGATCAGCTCGCGCTGGCCGCGCCCGATCGGGATCATCGAGTCGATCGCCTTGACCCCGGTCTGGAGCGGCTCCTTGACCGACCGGCGGTCCACGACGCCCGGCGCGTAGCGCTCGATCGGCCTGAACTCCTTGGTGGCGATCGGCCCCTTGCCGTCCACCGGCAGGCCGAGCGCGTTCACGACGCGGCCGGTCAGCGCCTCGCCCACGGGCACCTGGGCGATGCGGTTCGTACGCTTGACGACGTCGCCTTCCTTGATGAGCCTGTCCTCGCCGAGGAGGACCGCGCCGACCTGGTCCCGCTCGAGGTTCAGGACCATGCCGACGACGTCGCCCGGGAACTGGAGCAGCTCGCCCGACATCGCGCGGTCGAGGCCGTAGATGCGCGCGATGCCGTCGCCGACCTCGATGACGCGCCCGACCTCCTGGAGGTCGACCTCGGCTTCGTAACCCGCGAGCTGCCGCTTGATGATCTCGCTGATCTCTCCGGCCTTGATCATCCCCTACCCTTTCATGTTGAACCGGGCATGGGCACCCGGGCTTCGCCACGCCCATGCCCCGCCGCGATCACCCTCAGCGACTGCTCCTAGCCCCGCGCCAGACGCTCTCGCAGGCGCTGCAGCTGACCGTCCAGACTGCCGTCCACCAACAGGGTCCCGACCTCGGCGACGAAGCCGCCGAGCATCTCGCGGGCGACGACCTCGTCGAGCACGACCTGCTTTCCGCCGAGCGCGCCGCCGAGACGCCCGGCGAGCGCCGCGCGGTCCCCGGCCGACAGCGCCACCGCGCTGCGCACGCGCGCGCGCGCGCGGCCCGCGGCCTCGTCCTCCCGCTCGTGGAACGCGGTGACGATCGCGTCGAGGTGTTCCGCGCGGCCCTGCGCGGCGACCAGGGCGAGGAAGTCGCGCGCGAGCGGCGAGACCTCGAGCCGCGTCCCGAGCTCGACCGCGGCGGTGCGCTTGGCCGCCGGGGCGATCCACGGGCGGGCGAAGAACGCCCGGAGGCCGGGCTCCGCCCTGAAGACGTCCGCCAGCGTGCCGACCTCCCGCGCGATCCGGTCGAGCTGGCCCCGCTCGCGCGCGAGCTCGAACAGCGCCTTGGCGTAGGACCGGGCCACGCCGGCGGCGGGCTTCACCTAGGGCCCGACCCGCGCGATCGCGTCGGCGACGATGCGCCGGTGCTCCTCGTCGCGCAGGCTCTTGCGGATCAGCTTCTCCGCCACCGCGATCGCCAGGTCGGCGACCTCGCGGCGCAGCTCCTCGCGCCCGCGGCGCACGTCCGCGTCCAGCTGCGCCTTCGCCGAGTCCACGAGCCGCTGCGCCTCGGCGCGCGCCGCGTCCACGAGCCGCCGCTGCTCCTCCCCCGCCTCCCTCAGCGCCTGGGCGCGGATAGCGGCCGCCTCGGCGTGGGCCGCGCGCAGCCGCGCCTCGTTCTCCTCCAGCTGCCGCTGCGCCTCGGCGCGCGCCGCCTGCGCTTCCTCGAGCGACTTGCGGATGGCCTCGGTGCGCTCCGCCATCTTCGCGAGAAACGGCCGGTAGAGGAGCCGCGAGAGGATCAGGAGCAGGACGACGAAGTTGATGACCTGGACGATCAGCGAGCGGTCGAGACTGATGAGGCCGCCCTCGTGGCCTTCTTCGGCCGCCGCCCGGGCGAGCCCGGGCGCCGACGCCACGGCGACGAGCAGCGCGACGACGCACACGACGCCACCGATCCACAGGCGTTCACGCTGAGACATGAGGAGGCTCTCCCCGGTCCGTTCTGTGCTGCGAGACGAAGGTTTGTGAAAACTATCACCCGACGGCGGCCGGTGTCAATCGCCGGGCTAGCGCTCGATGACCCCGCCCCCCACCACGCACTCGCCGCGATAGAAGACCACGGACTGGCCCGGCGTGATCGCGCGCTGCGCCTCGTCGAAGACGACCTCCGCCCCGCCGTCGCCCAGCGCGCGCACGGTGGCCGGCGCCGGCCGGTGCTTGTGCCGGATCTTCGCCTCGACGCGCATCGGCGCGTCCGGCGGATCGCACGCGATGAAATTCACGCCGCGCGCGACGAGCCGATCGCGCTCGAGCTCCCCCGCCGCGCCGACGGTGAGCGTGCGGCGCTCGGGGTCCACGTCGACGACGTAGAGCGGCCGGCCCGCGGCGAGCCCGAGTCCCTTCCGCTGGCCGATCGTGTAGGCGGCGACGCCTCCGTGCCCGCCGAGGACCCGTCCCTCGCGGTCGACGATCGGGCCCGGGCGGAAGATGTCGGGGTCGCGCTTCTTCAGGAAGGCGCGGTAGTCGTCGTCGGGCACGAAGCAGATCTCCTGGCTCTCGCGCTTGTCGGCCGTGACGAGGCCGAGGCCGCGCGCGTGCGCCCTCACCTGCTCCTTGGTCAGCTCGCCGACGGGGAACCGGGCGGCGGCGAGCTGCGCCTGCGTGAGCGGCCAGAGGAAATCCGTCTGATCCTTCTCCGCGTCCCGCGCGCGCAGCAGGAGGTGGCGACCCGCCGCCGCGTCGTGGGCGACGCGCGCGTAGTGCCCCGTCGCGACGGCGACGGCGTCCCACGCCCGCGCGCGCGCGAGGAGCGAGCCGAACTTCAGCTCGCTGTTGCAGGCGACGCACGGCACCGGCGTCCGCCCACGGCGGTACGCGTCGGCGAAGCGCGCGACGACCGCGCGCTCGAACTCGGCCTCCATGTTCAAGAGGTAGTACGGGATTCGCAGCGCCCGCGCCACGTGGCGGGCGTCGTCCGCCGCCTCCGTTCCGCAGCAGCTCCCGAAGCGCTTCGTCGCGTCCGACGGCTCCGCCCACGGCCAGACGCGCATGGTGATGCCGACAACGTCGTAGCCCTGCTCGACGAGCAGGGCCGCGGCGACCGAGGAATCGACGCCTCCGCTCATCCCCACGACGATGCGCTCGGCCATGCTCTCGCCTTCCCCCGCGATCAGTGTCTCGCGCCGAGCAACTCGGACAGGCGCTCGAGCTCCGCCGGAGTCGCGTACTCGACGTCGATCTTGCCCTTCCGGTCGTTGCCCACGATCCTCACGCGCGTCATGAGCGCGCGCTGGAGCTCGGCCTCGAGCGCCGCGAGCTCGGCCGAGCGCCGGCGCCCTTTCCTCGGCGCGAGGCCGCGCCGGTGCGAGAGCTCCTCCCCGGCCCGGATCGAGTCTTCGGTCGCCCTGACGGACCAGTCGTGCGCGAGGATCTCGGCGCGGAGCCGGAGCTGCTCGGCGGCGGTCGGCAACGCGAGCAGCGCCCGCGCGTGCCCCATCGTGAGCCGCCCGCTCCGGAGGTCGGCCTGGATCTCATCCGGCAGGCGCAAGAGGCGCAGCGAGTTCGCGATCGAGCTGCGATCGCGCCCGATCCGCTGCGCGAGCTCCTCCTGGATCCAGCCGAACTGGGCCAAGAGCTTCTGATAGGCCTCGGCCTCCTCGATCGGATTCAGGTCCTCGCGTAGGAGATTTTCGACGAGCGCGAGCTCGAGGCTCTGCGCGTCCGTCGCATCGCGAACGATCGCGGGAATCCGATCGAGCCCCGCCTGGCGGGCCGCGCGCCAGCGCCGTTCACCGGCGATGAGCTGATAGCCCGCTCCATTGCGTCGGACAATCACGGGCTGGATGACCCCCGAGGCCTTGATCGAGGCCGCGAGCTCGTCTAAAGACTTGAAGTCAAAGTCTTTTCTTGGCTGATGCGGGTTCGCCTCGATCTGCTCTATCGGCACGTCGAGGAGCACGTCGTCCACGGTCGGAGTCGATGAGAGCAGGGCACCGAGGCCGCGGCCGAGTCCGCGCTTATTCATGCCTGAGCACCTCCCGAGTCAGGTCGAGATAGGCGATAGAACCGTTCGAGCGCAGGTCGTGGAGCATGATCGGCTTGCCGAAGCTCGGTGCCTCCGTGAGGCGCACGTTCCGCGGAATCACCGTGTCGAAGACCTCGCCTGGGAAATACTGGTGGACCTCGTCACGGATCTGGAGCGCGAGGCTCGTTCGACCATCGAACATCGTGAGCACGATTCCATCGACGGCGAGGCCCGGGTTCAGCCGCTCCTGGACAAGTTTGACGGTCTTGAGGAGGTGGGTCAGCCCCTCGAGCGCGTAGAACTCGCACTGGAGGGGGACGAGGACGCGATCGGCGGCCACGAGGGCGTTGAGCGTGAGGAGCCCGAGCGACGGCGGGCAGTCGATGATGATGTAGTCGTACGATTGCGCCAGGGGCACGAGCGCGGCACGCAGTCGGTGCTCGCGCCGCTCGAGCGCGACGAGCTCGATCTCGGCGCCAACCAGATCGATGTCCGACGGGAGCAGCTTGAGCTGGGTCAGCGCGGTGTCCCGGACTGCCTTCTCGGCGGGGTCGCTCCCGAGGAGCACGTGGTAGACGGTCGGGTGTAGTCCGGACTTCTGCACGCCGAGGCCGGTAGTCGCGTTGCCCTGCGGATCGAGATCGACCAGCAGTGTGGCTCGCTCTGCCAAAGCGAGGCCAGCGGCGAGATTGACCGCGGTGGTCGTTTTTCCGACACCGCCCTTCTGATTAACGACCGCGAGCGATCTGGCTATCGAACCGACCCTCGTGGTGTTCCACGACCAACACACCTACACATATGACGGTGAATTCGGCATGTTCCACGACCAACATTTTGCGTCCAGTGGCCTCTCCGGGTCAAGTTTGGCGGTACACGAGGAATCGGCGGGGCCTTCCACGCGCCCTGTCCTGCACCGTCACCCACTCACCGAGGACCGTGGGCCGGGCGTCCGGCGGGCCCGACGCGACCACGATCCCGGCCTTCGACACGAGCCGGGCCGCCACGGGAACGAGGGTCTGCAGGTCGCCGGCGCATCGCATGACGACGGCGTCCACGGGGCTCGCCGACTCGCCGACGAGGTCCTCGGCGCGCCCGGCGAGCACGCGCGCGTCGACGAGGCCCAGGTCGCGAATCACGGCTGAGAGGAACGAGGCGCGACGCCGTCGCGACTCGACGAGAACGAGCCCCACGTCGGGTCTCACGATCTTGATCGCGATCCCCGGGACGCCGGCGCCGGATCCGAGGTCGAGAACCGAGCTCACCGATTCTGGGAGCACCAGGAGGAACAGCAAACTATCCAGCAGCAGGTTCTCGACGATCCAGCCGGGCTCGGACGAACCCACGAGCCGCTGCGATTTCTGCCATTTAACCAGTAAATCCAGATACTTGCCAAACAGATCGGTCTCGGTGCCGGTGAGCGAGCGCCCCAGGATCGCGGCGGCGCCGCGCGAGAGAACGTCGCGAGGCGCTTCAGGCTTCCTTGGCGTCACGGGCCTCGCGGGCAGAGCGGTTCATGTACCACTGCTGAAGAATCTGCAAGACGTTCGAGACGCTCCAGTACAGGACGAGGCCCGACGCGAGGTTCATGAACATCATCGTGAAGAACACCGGCATGATGAACAGCATCATCTTCTGCTGCCGAGGGTCGCCGGTCGTGGGCGTCATCTTCTGCTGGACGAACATCGTGATGCCCATGAGGACCGGCAGGACGTACGTCGGGTCGTGGGCGGCCAGGTCGCAGATCCACACGTCCACGCCGAACAGCCGGCCGAAGCAGAGAAACGTCGCGTTCTGGAGATCCACCGAGACCGACAGCGCGAGGTAGAGCGCGTAGAAGATCGGGATCTGCGCGATCATCGGCAGACACCCGCCCATCGGGTTCACCTTGTTCTTCTTGTAGAGCCCGAGCGTCTCGCGCTGAAGCCGCTGGGGGTCGCTCTTGTACTTGTTGCGTAGCGCGTTGACCTGCGGCTGGATGGCCTGCATCGCCTTCATGGACTTCATGCTCTTCACGGTGAGGGGGTAGAAGAGCACCTTCGAGACGACCGTCAGCAGGATGATCGCGACGCCGTAGTTGCCGACGTACTGGTGGACCCAGTTCAGCAGCAGGAGGATCGGTACGCCGAGCCACTCCATCGGCAGGCCGCCCCACTTCCGCGGCAGCGGAAAGCCGCCGAAGTTGATCGTCTCCTCGAGGCCGAGGGCCCTGAGCCGCCCGTACTCCTTCGGCCCGGCGTACAGGAGAACGCGGCCCTCCCACGCCTGGCCTGGGACGATCGTGGGCGTCGCGCGCACGGCGATACCGGCGCGGCCGGCCGGCGCCATGCCGCCGTTCTTCGCCTCGACGAGCTTGCCCTCGGTCGTCGCGACGAGCTTGAAGCCCGACGTCTTCGGGATGAACGCGGCGAGATACCAGACGCTCCCGATGGCGATCCAGTCGCCGTCGCCGACGTACTCGATGGCGGCGGTGAGATCCTCGAATCGCTCGACGTGACCGCCCGCCGCCCAGACGATCTCGCTGGGGTGCTGGCCCTGGAACTTCTCGGGCGTGGCGTGCCATGCCTGGCGCGTCTGCCAGGGGAGGGCCACCGCGATCGTGCGCGGCGACGCGCCCGCATTCTCCACGCGCAGCTCGACGTCCATCACGTAGTCGTCGGCGCGGAAGACGCGCGTCTCGCGGATCCGAAGACCGCCCGTCTCGCCGGTGAGCACCAGGCGCTCGCTCCGCCGCGCGGGACTCACGGTGATCCGCTCGGCGCTGACGGTCATCGGGACGGGCTCGCCCGGCTGTCGCGGATCGCCCGCGAGGAGGAGGCCCGCGGGCCCGAGGTCTCCGAGGATCACCATCGGCTTCTCGCCCCGGTACCTCAGGACGAGCTCCTGGAGCTTGCCGCCCTCGCTGCTCACGACGGCACGATAGAGCGGCCCGTCCACGGTGACGAGCTTCTGGGGCGGGCGCGGCGCGGACGGGGCGCGGGGCGCGGCCGCGGGCTTCGGCGGTGGGGGCGCCGGCGGCGCCGGGGCGGGCAGGGGGGTGCTCGGCGCCGGCGCCAACGGACTCGCCGGCGGCTTCGGCGGGGACTCCTGGCCGGAGGGGAATAAGAACGCCTGGTAGATCAGGAGGAGCGCCGCCATCAGCACGGCGGCGAGGATCGCGCGCTTCTCCATCGTCAGGTTCGTCGCCCGGCGGGCGGCGGGTCGTACCCTCCGGGATGGAAAGGGTGGCAGCGCACCACGCGTCGGAGCGCGAGCCAGGCGCCGCGCCCGGCCCCGTGCTCCGCGATCGCCAGCCTCGCGTACTCCGAGCACGTCGGCGCGAAGCGGCATGCGCGCGGGAGCAGGGGGGACAGGAGCCGCTGGTACGCGGCGATGACGAGAACGATCGCGCGCGTCATGCCCGCGTTCCGGGTATGGAGGCGAGCGCGCCGCGCAGCTCGCCGGCCAGCGCCGCGAACGGCTCACGGAGCGCGCCGGGCTTGGCGATGATCACGAGCGCGACGGTGGCCGGCGCCGCGTCCCGCGTCGCACGGTACGCCTCGCGCAAGCGCCGGCGCGCGCGGTTCTTCTGGACCGCCGTCCGTACCTGCCGGCTCACCGCGAAGCCCGCGCGGCGCGGCGCGCCGCTCTCGCGCCAGAGAACGATCATGGCTGGTCGGTCAATGCGCTTGCCCCGCTGGAAGAGCGCCTGAAAATCGGCGCCGGTCGTCAACCGCTGACGTCGAGGAAAGGGACCGGTCAGACGGTCAGCCGTTTCCGCCCCTTGGCGCGCCGCCGCTTCAGCACTTTCCGCCCGCCCTTCGTCTTCATGCGCTCGCGGAACCCGTGTGTCTTCTTCCGACGGCGTACATTCGGCTGAAACGTGCGCTTCACGCGCCGATCCTCCTCGCGAACGTCGAATCGCAACAGTGTAGACAGCGCTTCATGGCGAGTCAACACGCGAAGCCGCTTGCGACGCCGCGCGCGCGCGTGCTAGAGTCCGCCATCCACTGAGCGATTGATCGGCGCGAGAGGAGTTTTGCCCCGATGCGCGCTCGCCCGGGTGCCGATGCCCCGGCCGAACAACGTCCTGAGCTATCCACATCTGTGGATAACTCTGTGTGTAAGTGAGGTCTTCGCCTGTGTTGGATACCCTTTGGGCCCGTCTTCTCGAGTCCCTCTCGCGTAAGCTCCCCGATACGGTCCTCGACACCTGGATGCGCCCGTGTCGGCTCCTGGCGGTCGAGGGTGATCACCTTCGCGTCGGGGCTCCAAACTCCTTCTCACGCGACTGGCTCGTCCAGCACCACCTCGATGCGCTCCAGGACGCGGCCCAGGAGTGCATCGGCGGCCGCCCCAGGGTGTCGATCGTCGTCGTCGACGCCCACGTCGAGAGCGCGCCGCCGCCGGGGCGGGCGGCGACCGGGGGCACCGCCGAAGGGCTGAACCCGCGTTACACGTTCGACACCTTCGTCGTCGGCTCCTCGAACCAGTTCGCGCAGGCCGCGTCCCAGGCGGTTGCGGAACTCCCGTCGCGCGCCTACAACCCTCTCTTCATCTACGGCGGGGTCGGGCTCGGGAAGACCCACCTCCTCCACGCCGTCGGCCATCAGAGCACCCGGCTCTTCCCCGGGATGTCGGTCGCCTACCTCTCGTCCGAGCGCTTCACGAACGAGCTCATCAACGCGATCCGCTACGACCGGACCGCCGAGTTCCGCGCGCGCTACCGGACGATCGACCTCCTCCTGATCGACGACATCCAGTTCATCTCGGGCAAGGAGCGGACGCAGGAGGAGTTCTTCCACACCTTCAACGACCTCTACGAGTCGCGGAAGCAGATCATCGTGTCGAGCGACTCCTCGCCGAAGGAGATCCCCGAGATCGAGGAGCGGCTGCGGTCGCGCTTCGAGTGGGGTCTGATCGCCGACATCCAGCCGCCGGACTTCGAGACCCGCGTCGCGATCCTGAAGAAGAAGGCCGCCCTCGAGCGCGTGCGGCTGGCCGACGACGTCGCCTACCTGATCGCGAGCCGGATCAAGTCGAACATCCGCGAGCTCGAGGGCTCGCTCACGCGGATGATCGCCTTCTGCGCGCTCACGGGGCGCGAGATGTCGGTGGAGCTCGCGCAAGAGGTCCTGGGCGAGCTCTGGGGCGAGGAGGAGAAGGTCATCACGATCGAGCAGATCCAGCGCAAGGTGTGCGACTTCTTCGGGATCAAGCTCTCGGACCTGAAGGCCCAGAACCGGACGAAGGCGGTCGCCTTCCCTCGCCAGATCGCGATGTACCTCGCGCGGCAGCTCACCCACGCCTCGCTCTCCGAGGTGGGCCGGGCCTTCGGCGGCAAGGATCACACGACCGTCCTCCACGCGGTGGGCAAGGTGCAAACACTGCTGCAGGAAGACCCCAAACTGCGCAAGACGATCGACGGGCTTATCCAGGGCATCACCCTGTGATCCACAGATCTCCCCGGGGCCTCCACATCGTTGTCCCCGGGCTCCTGGATCCAGAAACCCCGGCGGCGTCACGGGTTGGCACCTACGAGCCCCATCCACACCGCCGATTTCCTACTACGCCTACGCAGTTGTATTTCTTTCCTTTCACACAACGGAGAACTGCATGGAAGTAGTGCTCGATCGCGATCAGTTCCTCAGGGGCCTGCAGATGGTGCAGAACATCGTCGAGCCTCGCCAGACGCTGCCCATTCTGGCGAACGTGCTCGTGGAGGCCGATGGGGAGACCGTACGCCTCACGGCCACCGACCTCGAGGTGGGCGCGCGCGCGTCGGTGCCGGCGAAGGTGGCGGGGAAGGGCGTGATCACCGTGTCCGCGCGCAAGCTCACCGAGATCGTGAAGGAGCTCCCGGCAGCCGCGGTCGCCCTGAAGGTGACCGAGAACGCGGGCGTCACGCTGCGATGCGCCGGCGCGACGTACAAGCTCGTGGGGCTCGCGGCCGATGACTTTCCTCCGGTCGTGCCCGCCTCGCCCGAGGCATGGGTGAGCCTCGAGGCGAAGACGCTGCGCGAGATGCTCGCCCAGACGAGCTTCGCCGTGTCTCACGACGAGACGCGGTACGCGCTGAACGGTGTGCTCTTCGCGCTCCAGGGCAAGGACCTCCAGATGGTCGCGACCGACGGGCACCGGCTGGCGCTTGCCAAGCGTAGCCTCGGACGCGGGGTCGGAGCGGTGACGGGAATCGTGCCTCGGAAGGCGGTGACCGAGATCACGCGAGTCCTGGGCGGGAGCGAGGACGTCCAGATCGCGATCACCGAGAACCAGTTCGTCCTCCAGATGCCGAACTTCGTGATGACGGCACGCCTGATCGAGGGTCAGTTCCCGAACTACGAGGCGGTGATCCCGAAGGCCCACACGAAGCGTCTCGTGATCGCGCGCGGCGCGCTGACGGCGGCGCTCCGCCGCGTGTCCGTGATGGCCGAGGAGCGCAACAAACCGGTCAAGTTCACTCTGGCGCCGGCCTCGCTGCGGCTCTCGGCATCGAGCCAGGACCTCGGAGAGGCGGAGGAAATCCTGGACGTCGAGTACGCCGGTGAGGAGCTCGTGATCGGGTTCAACTCGCGGTACTTGCTCGACGCGATTGCGGCTCTGGAGAGGGACCAGGTCGCGTTCGATCTGAAGGATGCGCAGAGCCCCGGCGTCATTAAAAGCCTCGAAGAGGAGGGGTACCTCTGTGTTATAATGCCTATGCGTATATAGAAGGCATTTTAGCCTTATAAAACAGGAGTTTATCAAGGGTGCAGGTGGGCTGGATTCACGTCGTTGATTTTCGTAATTACCGCACCCTGGAGTACGGTCCTGGCCCGCGTCTGAACGTCCTGATTGGCCCCAACGCGCAGGGCAAAACGAACCTTCTCGAGGCCCTCGGGATGCTCGTGGCGGGTCGCTCCTTCCGCACGCCGCGGGCCGCCGAGATCCCGCGCTGGGGCGCCGAGGCGGCCACGCTCACGGGCGAGCTGGTACGCGGCGAGGGCTCGGGCGCCCGCCGCGACGTGCGCCGAACGCTCTCGAGGCAGGATGACGGCCGCTGGCAGCACGCCGGCGAGTCCGTGGAGTGGGCGCGGGCGATCGCGTTCGGCTGGCAGGACCTCGAGATCGTCAACGGCGCGCCCGGCGCGCGCCGCAGCTTCATGGACGGCTTCGCGGCGCGTCTCTATCCGACGCACCTTGCGGCGCTCGTGCGTTACCGGCAGGTGCTCGCGCGGCGAAACCGGCTCCTGCAGCAGCGCGCGTCCGCCGACGACCTGGCCGCGAGGCTCGAGCCCTGGAACGAGCAGCTCGCGGCCGTCGGGATGGAGCTGGTGGACCGGCGGCGAAAGGCCGTGGCGGCGCTGCAGACCGAGCTCGCGCGCGTCTTTGGCGCGCTCTGCACGGCGCGCTCCAAGGTCGAGGTGCGCTATCGGACCGCGCTCGGTGAGTCGTCCGAGCCCGCGGCGCTCCTCGCGGCCCTCCACCGGGCGCAGCGCGCGGAGATCGTGCGCGGTCAGACGCTGGTCGGGCCGCATCGCGACGACCTCGCGATCGAGATCGACGGTGTGGACGCCCGGGCCTTCGGCTCGCGCGGGCAGCAGCGGCTCGTCGCGCTGGCCCTGCGGCTCGCGGAGGTGCTGCCGGTCGCCGAGGCGGCCGGGACCGCGCCGGTCCTGCTGCTGGACGACGCGCTGTCCGAGCTCGACGGGGGCGTGCGCGAGCAGGTGCTCCGCGAGCTCGGCGCCGCCGAGCAGGTCTTCCTGACGAGCCCCGAGCCGCTGGCGGTGCCGGGCGCCGCCGTCTTCCGCGTGAACGCGGGAGGAGTCGCAGCCGCATGAGCGCCGAGACCTACACGGCGAGCGACATCAAGGTCCTGGAGGGCCTCGAGGCCGTCCGCAAGCGCCCCGCGATGTACATCGGGGACACGGGTGCCTACGGGCTCCACCACCTCGTGTACGAGGCGGTGGACAATGCCGTGGACGAGGCGCTGGCGGGGCATTGCGACTCGGTCAAGGTCATCCTCCACTCGGACGGCTCGTGCTCCGTCGGCGACAACGGGCGCGGCATCCCGGTGGATCTCCACAAGGAGAGCGGCAAGTCGGCCGCCGAGGTCGTCCTGACGGTGCTGCACGCCGGCGGGAAGTTCGATCACTCGGCGTACAAGGTCTCCGGCGGCCTCCACGGCGTGGGCATCTCGGTCGTGAACGCGCTCAGCGAGTGGCTCGAGGTCGAGATCCGCCGCGGCGGCAAGGTCTGGGCGCAGCGCTACGAGAAAGGCGGCGTGCCGACCGGCCCGCTCACGGCCGGCGAGAAGACCACGAAGCACGGCACGATCATCCGCTTCAAGCCCGACGCGACGATCTTCGAGGAGACGGCGTTCTCCTTCGACACGCTGTCGAACCGCCTGCGCGAGCTCGCGTTCCTGAACCGCGGCCTCAAGATCGTCATCGAGGACGAGCGCGACGGGCGGAGCCACACGTTCCTCTACAAGGGCGGCATCGTCGAGTTCGTCAAGCACCTGAACCAGAACAAGACGCCGATCCACCCGAAGGTCCTCTACTTCGAGGGCAAGAAGGGGGACATCGAGGTCGAGGTCGCCCTCCAGTACAACGACGGCTACCAGGAGGCCGTGTTCTCGTTCGCGAACAACATCAACACGCGCGAGGGCGGCACGCACCTCACGGGGTTCCGCGCGGCGGTGACGAGCCGGATCGCCGCCTACGCGGAGGCGAACGGCTTCCTCAAGGGCTTCAAGGGCGGGGTCAGCGGTGACGACGTGAAGGAGGGGCTCACGGCCGTCGTCTCCGTCCGGCTGCCCGAGCCGCAGTTCGAGGGCCAGACGAAGGCCAAGCTCGGCAACACGGACCTCAAGGGCCTCGTCCAGCAGATCGTCAACGACAAGCTCGCCGAGGCCTTCGAGGAAGATCCCACGACGGCGCGCAAGATCGCCGACAAGTGCGTGCGCGCGGCCCAGGCGCGCGAGGCGGCGCGGAAGGCGCGCGAGCTGACCCGCAAGGGCGGGCGCGACGACGAAGGGTTGGCCGCCAAGCTGGCCGACTGCTCGGAACGCGACCCACAGTACCGCGAGCTGTTCCTCGTGGAGGGCGACTCCGCCGGCGGCTCGGCGAAGCAGGGGCGCGACCGCCGGACCCAGGCCGTCCTGCCTCTCCGGGGCAAGATCATCAACTCGGAGAAGGCGCGCTACGACAAGGTCCTCTCCCACAACGAGATCCGGCTGCTCATCTCGGCGATGGGCACGGGCATCGGCACGGAGGAGTTCGACCTCACGAAGCTCCGCTATCACAAGATCATCCTGATGACCGACGCCGACGTGGACGGCGCCCACATCCGCACGCTGCTCCTGACCTTCTTCTTCCGTCACATGAATCAGGTGATCGAGGCGGGCCATCTCTTCATCGCGCAGCCGCCGCTCTTCAAGGTGAAGAAGGGCAAGGTCGAGAAGTACCTCATGTCCGAGCGCGAGTTCGAGGAGTTCTTCCTGGCCGCGTGGGTCGCGGCGGCGCGGGTGAAGGTGCCGGGGACGAAGGCGCCGCTGACGGGCGAGCCGCTGCTCGAGCTGCTGCGCGCGGTGTCCGAGTCCCGGGCGGTCTTCGGCAAGCTCGTCAAGCGCGGCGTGCCGGGGCCGATCCTGGCCGAGCTGCTGCGCGCGAAGTTCCGCGGCACCAAGCGCGGCGTCGGCCACGCCGAGATCGGCGAGGCGATCAAGACGGCCGCGGCCTCGGTGAACGGCTACAGCATCGGGGTGACGCCGGGCGACAACGGCGACGGGCACACCGTGACGATCGCGGGCCCGCCCACCGTCACGTTCAGCACCGACGTCTTCAAGTCGGCGGATTACGCGACGCTCTTCGATCTGTGGGAGAAGGTCGGGGCGGCGGCGAAGGGGCCGACGACGCTCATCGACGAGGCCGGCCGCGAGACGCCCGTGAAGAGCCTCGACGAGCTGTGGCGCGTGGCGCTCGGCCGCTCGCGCGAGGGCGCGTCGTTCCAGCGGTACAAGGGCCTCGGCGAGATGAACCCGGAGCAGCTCTGGGAGACCACGATGAACCCGGAGACGCGCACCCTCCTCAAGGTGACGCAGGAGGACGCGGTGGGCGCCGACCAGGTGTTCACGGTCCTCATGGGTGACGCGGTCGAGCCGCGCCGCGAGTTCATCGAGAAGTACGCCCTGGACGTCGCGAACCTCGATATCTAGCCTCGGAGAGAGATGCCGAACGAGCGGCAGGTGCCGGTTCCGATCGAAGAGGAGATGCGGAAGTCCTATCTGGACTACGCCATGTCCGTCATCGTCGGGCGGGCGCTGCCGGACATCCGCGACGGCCTCAAGCCCGTGCACCGCCGCGTGCTCTTCGCGATGCAGGACCTCGGCCTCGCGTGGAACCGGGCCTACAAGAAGTCCGCCCGCGTCGTCGGCGAGGTCCTCGGGAAGTACCACCCCCACGGCGACTCGCCCGTCTACGAGGCCCTCGTCCGCATGGTGCAGGAGTTCTCCCTCCGGTACCCGCTCGTGGACGGGCAGGGGAACTTCGGCTCGATCGACGGCGACCCGCCGGCGGCGATGCGCTACACCGAGACGCGCCTCGCGAAGATCGCCCACGAGATGCTGGCCGACATCGACAAGGAGACCGTCGACTTCTCGCCCAACTTCGACGAGTCGCTCCAGGAGCCCACCGTCCTCCCGACGCGGATCCCGAACCTCATCGTCAACGGCTCGGCGGGCATCGCGGTGGGCATGGCCACGAACATCCCGCCGCACAACCTCGGCGAGGTCGTGGACGCCCTCGTCATGCTCGTGGACAACCCGGGGACGACGATCCCGGAGCTGATGAAGACGATCAAGGGCCCGGACTTCCCGACGCGCGGCTACATCTACGGCACCGCCGGGATCGCCGATGCGTACACGACCGGGCGGGGCACGATCACGCTCCGCGCCAAGGCGCACGCCGAGAAGATGCGGGGCGGGCGCGAGGCGATCATCATCACCGAGCTGCCGTACCAGGTGAACAAGGCGAGCCTGATCGAGAAGATCTCCGAGCTCTCCCGCGAGAAGAAGATCGAGGGGCTGTCCGAGATCCGCGACGAGTCGAACCGGGAAGGCATCCGCGTGGTCCTCGAGCTCTCGCGCGGCGAGATCCCACAGATCGTGATGAACCAGCTGTACAAGCACACGCAGATGCAGACGACGTTCGGGATCATCATGCTCGCGCTGGTCGACCGACGCCCCGAGGTCGTCAATCTCAAGACGATGCTCGAGGCGTTCGTCCGCTTCCGGCGCGAGATCGTCACGCGGCGCACGCGCTTCGACCTGACGCGCGCCGAGGAGCGGGCGCACATCCTCGCCGGCCTCCGAAAGGCGGTCGAGCACCTCGACGTGGTGATCCGGTTGATCCGCCAGGCCGAGAGTCCCGACGCGGCCAAGGACGCGCTGATGTCGCGGCTCGAGCTCTCGGAGGTCCAGGCGCGCGCGATCCTGGACATGCGGCTCCAGCGCCTCACGCAGCTCGAGCGCCACAAGGTGGTCGAGGAGCACGAGCAGACCCTCGCGCTCATCGAGGAGCTCAAGGGCATCCTGGCCTCGGACGCGAAGCTCATGGCGATCATCCGGAAGGAGCTCCTCGCGATCAAGGAGGAGTACGGCGACGAGCGCCGCACCGAGATCGTCACCGAGACGACCGAGCTGACGATCGAGGACCTGCTCGCCGACGAGGAGATGGTCGTCACGATCACGCGCTCGGGCTACATCAAGCGCACGCACGTCGAGGCGTACCGGAGCCAGCGGCGCGGCGGCAAGGGCGTGACGGGCATGGAGACGAAGGAGGAGGACATCGTCGAGGACCTCTTCGTCGCCACCACGCACTCCTACCTCCTCTTCTTCACGACGCTCGGCAAGGTCCACTGGCTCAAGGTGCACGAGATCCCCGAGGGCGGGCGCCAGGCGAAGGGCAAGGCGATGGTCAACCTCCTGTCGCTCGGCGAGGGCGAGGGCGTCGCCACGTGCGTGCCGGTGCGCGACTTCGCCGCGGGCGGCGGCTACGTCCTCTTCGCGACCAAGCAGGGGAAGGTCAAGAAGACCGAGCTCGACGCGTACTCGCACCCGCGCGCCGGCGGCATCCAGGCGATCGGGCTGGACGACGGGGACACGGTGATCACGGCTCGGCGCACCGACGGGCAACGCGAGGTGATGATCGCGACCAAGCTCGGCATGATCATCCGCTTCTCGGAGGAGGAAGTGCGCCCGATGGGCCGCGCCGCCGCCGGCGTGAAGGGCATCGAGGTCGAGGAGGGCGATGAGGTCATCGCGGCCGACGTCGTGCAGGAGGGCGCCCTGATCCTCACGGTGACCGAGCGCGGCTACGGCAAGCGCACGCCGCTCGACGAGTACCGCCTGCAGGGGCGCGGCGGGAAGGGGATCATCGACATCAAGACGGGCGGCCGCAACGGCACCGTGGTCGGTATGGTCCAGGTGCGCGAGGGCGACGACGTCCTGGTCGTCACCACCAAGGGCAAGCTGATCCGCTTCCACGCCGCCGACGTCAGCGCCCAGGGCCGCAACACGATGGGCGTGCGCATCATCGACCTGGAGCCCGACGACCGGGTCGGCTCGATCGCCCGCGTCGAGGCCGAGCAGGCGCCCGTCGAAGCGCCGTAGCGACGTGCTGGATCTGCGCCTGATCCGCGCGGAGCCCGAGGCGGTCGCCCGGGCGCTCGCCGACAAGGGCGGCGCCGCCCTGATCCCGGAGATCCTGGCCCGCGACGACGAGCGCCGCCGGCTCATCCGGGAGGCCGAGGACCTCAAGGCGCTCCGCAACCGCGCCTCGGAGGCCATCGGCCAGGCCAAGCGCCGCGGCGAGGACGCCACCGCCGAGCAGGCGCGCATGCGCGAGGTCGGCGACCGCGTCAAGGCGCTCGACGCCGAGCTGAAGGTCGTCGACGAGGCGATCGAGGCGTTGCTCCTCCAGGTCCCCAACGTTCCCCACTCCTCGGTCCCGCCCGGCAAGAGCGACGCGGACAACGTCGAGGTCCGGCGCTGGGGAACGCCGCGGGAGTTCGCGTTCACGCCCCGGCCCCACGAGGAGGTCGGCGAGGCGCTCGGGCTGCTCGACATGGAGCGCGCCGCGCGGATCGCGAAGTCGCGCTTCGCGGTGCTGTGGGGCGAGCTGGCGCGCCTCGAGCGCGCGCTCGCGCGGTTCATGCTCGACCTGCACACGCGCGAGCACGGCTACACGGAGGCCTGGGTACCGCACCTCGTCAGCGCCGAGACGATGCTGCGGACCGGACAGCTGCCGAAGTTCGAGGAGCAGCTGTTCAAGACCATCGAGGCCGACGAGGGCCGCGCGCTCTACCTCATCCCGACGTCCGAGGTGTCGCTGACGGCGCTCCACGGCGGGGAGGTCCTGTCCGAGCGCACGCTCCCGCGCCGCTACACCGCCTTCACGCCGTGCTATCGCCGGGAGGCCGGCACCCACGGCAAGGACATGAAGGGCATCTTCCGCAACCACCAGTTCGACAAGGTGGAGCTGGTGAAGATCACGACCCCGGCGCGCTCCTACGACGAGCTGGACGCGATGGTGGGCGAGGCCGAAGCGGTGCTCCGGCGCCTCGAGCTCCCGCACCGGGTGGTGGAGCGCTGCGTCGCCGACCTCGGGTTCAGCGCCGCCAAGGGCTACGACCTCGAGGTGTGGCTGCCGGGACAGGGCAGGTATCGTGAGATCTCCTCGTGCTCGAATTACGCCGACTTCGGCGGCCGGCGGGCGGACATCCGCTACAAGCCCGAGGACGGCGGCAAGCCGGAGTTCTGCCACACGCTGAACGGCTCCGGGCTCGCCGTCGGTCGGACGCTGATCGCCGTGCTCGAGAACGGCCAGGAGGCCGATGGGACGGTCACGATCCCCCAGGCGCTCCGGCCCTACATGGACGGGCTCGCCCGTCTCTCGCGTGTCGCGACGTCGTAGCGCCCTCGCCGCGCTCGTCGTGGTCGTCGGGCTCGCGGGCTCGGCGCTCGCCCAGACCGAGACCCGGCGCGCCCCGGCCAACGATCCGTCCACGATCCTGGGCAACGCGCTCTTCACGATCCACAACCGGCTCGTGAGCCCCGAGCCCGAGTTCACGGTGTCGCGGAGCGGCACGGGATGGGCCGTCGAGGTCCCCGACCGGCCCTCGGAGCTCTACGCGGCCCCGCTCGGTGCACGCGCGCTCGTTCTCGGCGGCAGGGAGCGCAAGACCTGCACGATCACGCTTGCGCGCGCGTCATCAGGCGTAAAGTAAAGCCCGGCCTCCGCACGGAGGGCTAGCCTCAATTGGTAAGGCAGCGGACTTGAAATCCGCGGGGGCGCAAGCCCCATGGGGGTTCGAATCCCTCGCCCTCCGCCACTAAATCACGACCGTAGCGAGACTGCTCGCATCGAGGAGCACGAGGCTTTCATGCGCACGGATCGGCGTACGGGCGCAGCGCGTCGAGCAGTGATGCGTCGCGCGTGAAAGCGTAGACCACCTGCCGCGTCGGATTGTGAGGCGACAGGCGGAACAGATGATCGAACGGGGGACGGAATCTCCAGATGCTGTACGTGCGGTCGCGCAGGCGATCCGCACAGGTTTCGAACACGGCCCCCGTTTCTCCTGCGCTTGGCTCAGGCTCGATGAACACCAAGTTGCGAACGGTCTCCGCGAGCTCGTCGAGCTTGGCAGGAAATCGCTCGTGCATCATCGCGCGCCGCTCACGGGGATCCATCGTGAGATAGCCGGGGATCGACGCCCCGCTCTCCCGCCATGGAAGCAGTGTCTCGAACGTGGCTGACCGGTCTCGCGGCGGGCTCGAACCACACGGCGTCCACATCGGCCCGCGTGAGCCGGAAGAAGTCGATGCGGAGCAGGCGCTTCCGCGTCGCGACGTCGAGGCTTCCTTCCGGAAGATTCACCCACGCGGTGTCCTCGTCAGGCAGGTCGGTTCCGGCACACTGGATGCCGACCGCCGCAAGATAAAAGATGTACCGTCCGTTCGCGTAGCCGACCTGGAATGCACGGCCGACACCTGCTGCCGCGAACCATCGTGCGAGCACGAACGACGTCTGGTGCCCGCGCTCGAGGATGGGCTTGTTCGGTTTCTCGACGTCGAATGCGCGCGCGGCCGCACGCAGCCGCCGGTACTCGGAGCTCCGGAACAGGGAATGCCGGACGGCGAGGTCGGGCCATGGCTCGATCCTGAGCAAGGCGCGGAGACGGGCCTTCGCCCGGGCGGACAAGCGTGCCTTGAGAGCGGGGGGAACGCAGCGCCGCAGGAGGGCGGCGATGTCGGCGATCACAGCGGCCACAATATACCGAATGCCGCAGTCGTGACGGCGTTAGGGTCGTGGGGGCCACCCCCCGGCATCGGGCAGGGAGGCCGAGCGGATTTCTCGTGGCGGTAGTTTAGGAAACGAAAACGCCCGTTCGAATGAGGGCTTATTGCGAGCGAAAGAATCCGAGCCTTATTTATAAGGTCATTCTTTGCTCGTTTTGACCGAAAGACGGCGTGCCCCGTTCGAGGCCTATCGTCGCTCCGCCGCCGGCTCGACCCCCTGCTGACTCGTCGGATCCTGCTCGATCCGCGTCCGTGAGGACGCATAACGGGCGCGCATGCCCCAATTGAAGGAAAGACACGCAGAGTCGTTCGTGGTCCTGACGCTCTTCTTCCTGTCGGGTTGTTCCGGGCTGATCTACGAGGTCGTCTGGCTGCGGATGCTCGTCAGGGCGTTCGGAAGCACGACATTCGCCACGAGCACCATCCTGGCGGTGTTCATGTCCGGGCTCGCGGCGGGGGCCTGGCTCGGCGGCCTCCGATCCAGGACCGCTCCCGCTCCGCTGCGCTCCTACGGAATCGTCGAGCTCGGCCTCGCCGTGGCGGCGGCCCTGGCGACGTGGGGCGGCCGAGAGCTGCCGAACGTCGTGGCGGCCTTCTGGTCCGAGCAAGGCGCGGCGTCGGCGATGGTGATCGTCCTTCGTGCGAGCCTCAGCTTTCTCATCCTCTTCGTCCCGACGCTTCTCATGGGAGCGAGTTTCCCGCTGCTCGCGGAGCATTTCTCGCGGGCGCGAAACGGCACAAGGACGCCCGGGTGGGACCGAGCCGCGCTGCTCTACGGCGTGAACACGGTGGGCGCGGTGGCCGGCGTGATCTATTCCGGGTTCCTCGCCATCGGGACGCTCGGGGAAATCAAGACCGTTGCGATCGCGGTGGCGATCAACGCGGCCGTGGGGGCCGGAGCGTTGGCGCTGGCGCGCAGAGCGCTGGCCCCCGCTCGAGCGCCTCGGGCCGACCGGGCGACGTCGGCGGGTCACGACGAGGCCGCCGCGACGCCGTTGGCTCGAGGGATCGTCTGGCTCGTCGCGCTGTCCGGCTTTTGTGCGCTGGCGCTCGAGGTGCTGTGGACTCGAATGCTCGTCCTCCTGGTCGGCACCTCGGTGTACGCGTTCTCGGCGATGCTGGCCTGCTACCTGGTCGGGATCGGAATCGGCAGTCTCGTCTCGGCGCGGTGGATGGGGTTCGACCGGCGTCGCGCGTCGACGTTCTGCGCGCTCCAGGTGGCCGCCGGCCTCCTAGCGGCCGCGACCCTCGAGCTGTACCTCACGCAGGGCATGGCCCGGCTCGACGGAGCGTACCTGTATTCGCCGATCCAGTCGGCGAAGGATTTCCTGGCGCTCTTCGGGTTGAGCGCGGGCATCATCATCCCGGTCACCCTCGTGTACGGGATGATGTTCCCGCTGGCGATCCAGATCGCCGATACCCGCGCCGCCGGCACCAGCGTCGGGAGGATCTACGCGTTCAACACCGTGGGCTCCGTGCTCGGCTCGCTCGCCTGCGGCTTCGTGCTCATCCCGGCCCTGGGCACCCGCACCACGCTCTATCTCGTGGCTTTCGTCCATATCGCACTGGGATTGATCGGCGCCTCGCTGAACCGCAGCGCCGTGCTGAAAAAGGTCGCGCTCGCGGGCATGGTGCCGGTCGTGCTGCTCGCCGTCCTGCGACCCGACCCGTTCTTCGAGATCATCCAGGCGCGCCTGGCGAAGCGCGCCCCGGGCAAGGTGCTCTTCCACGACGAGGGACTGTCGGCGACGGTCACCGGATACGCGAGCCGGTACGAGACGCTGCTGCTGATCAACGGCGTCATCGTGTCCGGGATTGGCGCGCTCGGGACGCTCATGGCCGACATCCCGCTGCTCCTCCTCGCGCATCCCGAGCGGGCGCTGGTGATCTGTCTCAGGACCGGCAGCACCTTCCGCGCAGCCGTCGAGCACAACGTCGCGGTACACCGAGCGCGCGGGCGTCCGGGTGATCGTCAACGACGGGAGGAATTTCCTCCTGACGTCCGGCTCGAAATACGACGTGATCGTGGTCGACGGCAGCGCCCATTTACAGCGCGGGCACGGTGAATCTGTTCGCGCGGGAGTTCGTCGAGCTGGCCAGGAAGCACTTGACGCCCACGGGAATCCTCGCGCTCTGGGTGCCGCTGCCCTCGTTCGACGGCGACTTCTGGATGATCGCCAGGAACGTCACCGACACCTTCCCGCATACCCTGGCGTGGGCCGAGCCCCACTCGCCGATCATGGGTTTCCTTCTGCTCGGCTCGAACGCGCCTCTCGACCTCGACCCGGCGGTCATCACGCAACGAATGGTCGAACGGAAACGCCTGCGCCTGAACCCGTGGCTCACCCCGGACCTGTTCCACCCACGAAGGGTCATCACCGACGAGAGGCTGCGCCAGAACGCGGCCCGCTATCCGAACGTGACCGACGACTGGCCCTATACCGAATTCCCGCTGCCCGCCTTCCTGGACGGCGCTCCGCTCCGCTTCGATTCCGAGTTCGCGTTCAGATAGAGCGCGGGGAAAAAGCGCGGTGGCTCGCGGCCGGGGCGTCGAGTACTATAGCGCCCGGCGGCCTCGCTTCTGATCGCGGCGTCTCGGGTCGGCGATCAGCATCACCTCAGGCGGAGGGAGGTTCGGCATGAGGGGCATCGGCGGCATCAACCCGGACTGGGGTGTCACGCTCGTCCGCGTCATGACCGGCCTCGTCTTCGCGGTTCACGGGTTCCAGAAGTTCGCGGGCGGGCTCGGCGGCGTCACGGCCTTTTTCACGAAGCTCGCGATCCCGCTTCCGGGCGTGATGGCGCCCCTCATCGCGGGCCTCGAGCTGATCGGCGGCATCCTCCTGATCCTCGGCGTCGGGACGCGCGTGGTGGCGGCGCTCTTCACCGCGCAGATGCTCGTGGCGACCCTGTGGGTCCAGATCCCGCGCGGCGGCTGGAACGGGAGCGAGCTCGAGCGGATGCTGCTCGTCGCCGCGCTCCTGCTGGTCGTCGGCGGCCCCGGCGCCGCCGCGCTGGACAAGTTCTGGTGCGAGCGGCAGGACGCGGGGCGGGACGCGACCCGCCGGACGTAGAGGGCCCGATGGCGTCGAGCGAGGTGCTCTTCAATCCCTTCGCGCCCGAGTTCCACGCGGACCCGTATCCCCTCTATCACCGGCTGCGCGCCCGCGACCCGGTGCACCAGGCGCCCATGGGCTTCTGGGTCCTCACGCGATACGACGACGTCGTCACGGTCCTCCGCGACCCGCGCTTCGGACGCGACGGGTTCGAGCAGATCCTCGCCGCCGTCTACGGCGAGGACAGGGAATCAGGCCGGCTTCCGCGGTCGATGCTCTTCCGCGACCCGCCCGATCACACGCGCCTGCGCGCGCTCGTCAGCAAGGCGTTCACGCCGCGCGTGATCGAGGGGATGCGGGCGCACATCCAGGACATCGTCAACCGGCTCCTCGATCGGGTCGAAGGCGCCCGGCGGATGGACGTCATCGCCGACCTCGCCTATCCGCTGCCCGTCACCGTGATCTGCGAGATGCTCGGGGTGCCGACGGAGGACCAGGCCACCATCCGCCAGTGGTCGGCCGACGTCGCGCGAAGCTTGGACGCCCTCGGCGTGCCGGCGGAGGCCGAGATCGTGACGCGCGGGCGCGTGGCCCGCCAGGCGCTCGGCGACTACTTCCGCCGGCTCCTGCCCTCGCGCCGCAAGGATCCCAGGGACGACCTCCTGAGCCTGCTCATCGCCGCCGAGGAGCAGGGCGACAAGCTCAGCGAGGGCGAGCTGCTCGCCACCTGCATCCTGCTCTTCATCGCGGGGCACGAGACGACGGTGAACCTCATCGGCAACGGGCTCCTGGCGCTCCTGCATCATCCCGGAGAGCGTGCGCGGCTCAGGGACGAGCCCGCGCTGATCCAGAGCGCGGTCGAGGAGCTGCTCCGGTACGACAGCCCGGTGCAGCGCACGGCGCGGATCACGAACGCCGACGTCGAGGTGGACGGCCGCGCGATCGCGAAGGGCTCCATGGTCGTCGCCGCGATCGGCGCGGCCAATCGCGACCCGGCGCAGTTCCCGGATCCCGACCGCCTGGATCTCACGCGCCGGGAGAACCGTCACGTCGCCTTCGGCTACGGGATCCACTTCTGTCTCGGCGCGCCGCTGGCGCGTGTCGAGGGCCAGATCGCCCTGGGCACGCTCCTCCGCCGGATGCCGGATCTCGCGGTCGCCGGGACGCCGGCATGGCGGGAGTCGTCCACGCTGCGCGGGCTCAAGACGCTTCCGGTCGCGTTCTGAGGCGGCGCGTCAGCAGCGGGAATCGTCGGTGATGAGGAGTCGGAGCGTGCCGCTCGCCGGGTCGTACTCGAAGTCGTTTCCCGCGCACTGGAACTTCGGCGGCGACACGAGCAGCGAGAGCACGATGGCCTTGTCGGCGGGCCACCGGCCGTGCTCGGCCTGATAGTTCCGCACGAGACCCTGGACGGAGTCGAGCGTCGCCTGGTCGGCCGCGAGCTTGGATCGCTGGAGCGGGCGGTCCTCCTGGAGCTTCTCGAGGGTCTTCGCGGTGGAGCCGACGTAGCGCATGAGCAGCGCGCCCGCCAGCGCCACGACCACCAGCACGAGCAGGATCTCGATCACCCCGAACCCGCGCGCGCCGAGCCCGGACCGCCGGGTGCCCATACCGTGATGGCCTCCGACGCGAGTGTATCTCATCGCGACGGAGCCCCGGCGCGCGTGCTACCGTCGGCGCCGAGGAGGGACCCGCCATGGCAGATGCGAATCGCCTGCGCTATCTCCGCGTCGCCCTGATCGTCGTCGGCCTCATCTTCGTCCTCGGGATCTACCCGCTCGGCGTCGTGTGGCCCTCCGGCTGGCAGTGGGGCCAGGGGCATTCCCACTATCTGATGATGATCCTCGGCGTGTACGCGACGCTCGGGGTGTTCCTCCTGCTCGCCGCGAAGAACCCGGCGGCGCACGCGAGCCTCATCTGGTTCACGGTCTGGTCGAGTGTCGTGCACGCTGGCATCATGGCGGTCCAGGCCCTCACCGACGCCAGCGAGCGCGGGCACCTCCTCGGCGACGTCCCGGCGCTGCTGGTCGTGGCGATCGTCCTGGCGGTCTTGACGCCGCGAGCCGCCCACCGCTAGGCTCGCGCGGGAGGGAGAGGCGTGGTCATGATCGTCCCGGTTCATTCCTGTTTCGGCGCCCGCGTCGAGGGCGTGGATCTCGCGCGGCCGCTCGACGAGGCGTCGTTCTGGCGGATCTTCGAGGCGTTCCAGGAGTACTCGGTGCTGGTCTTCCCCGACCAGCGGCTCACGGACGAGCAGCAGATGGCCTTCAGCCGGCGCTTCGGTCCGCTCGAGGCGACGATCAAGTCGATCGGCCAGGAGCGACGGCTCCACGAGAACCTGGTCGACCTCTCGAACCTCGATCCCCAGGACGACGGCAAGCTGATGGGCTGGACGGACCGGCGCATGCTCTACCAGTCCGGGAACCAGCTCTGGCACACCGACAGCTCGTTCAAGCCCGTGCCCGCGATGGTGTCGCTGCTCTCAGGCCGCGAGGTGCCGCCGATCGGCGGCGAGACCGAGTTCGTGAGCATGCGCCACGCGTACGCGACCCTGCCGGAGGAGACGAAGCGACGGCTCGAGGGCAAGGTCACCGTGCACAGCATCCTCTACTCGCGGAGCACGATCGCGGAGGGCCTCTTCGACGCGGAGCACGAGAGGGACCTGCCGCCCGTCCGCCAGGCGCTCGTGCGCGCCAACCCCGCGAACGGCCGGAGGGCGATCTACATCGGGTCGCACGCGTGGTACGTCGAGGGCATGGCCTACGACGAGTCGCGCCGGCTGCTCGACGACCTCCTGGCCCACACGACGCGCCCCGAGCGCGTCTACCAGCACCGGTGGCGACAGTGGGACCTCGTGATGTGGGACAACCGCTGCGTGCTGCATCGCGGCCGGCCGTGGGACGCCGCGGTCCACCGGCGCGTCATGCGGCGGACGACGGTGGCCGGCGAGGGCCCGACGGCCGAACCGCCGTTCGCCAGCCGGACCGCCGTGTGGGACGGGACCGTCCCCGAAGGCGTCGGCGTCTAGCGTCAGCGGCCGACCCGGTGGGCGACACAGTGGACGAGCGCGACCGGCGTCCCGTCCTCGGTCGCGACGGTGACATCGAAGAACCCCGCCCGGCGTCCCTGCTTCTTCTCGTGCCCCTCGGCGACGAGGGTCGCGTCGGGCTTCACCGCGGCGAGGTAGCTGATCGTGACGCTCAGCGCCACCGCGTCCTCGCCGTGAGAGTTGCAGGCGGCGCCGAAGGCGACGTCGGCCAGCGAGAAGATGACGCCGCCGTGCGGGTGGCCCTGGAAGTTCAGCATGTGGGGCTGGAGCGTGAGGCTCACGCGGCAGTACCCGCGTCGCAGGTCAAGGTACCGGATGCCGAGGGCGCGCGCCCACGGATCGTTCTCGACGCGCGCGCGGAGCTCGGCGGGAATCACGGGGTAGTCGGACGCGCTCACAGGCTCCCATGGTACAACTTGTGCCCGTGACGCTGTGCCCGTTCGGTCGGGTCGAGCCGTGATCCCGGGCCGCGGCGGAAGGAGACGACCATGAGTGTGACCAGGAAGGCCGTGTGTCTCGCGGTGGGAGCGCTCGCCGCGCTCATCCTGAACGCGGGGGCCGCCCACGCGCAGAAGAAGACGCTCGTGGTGGCCCTCAACCAGGACCCCGACATCCTGGACCCGACGCTCGCGCGGACGTACGTCGGGCGCATCATCTTCTCGCACATCTGCGAGAAGCTGTACGAGATCGACGAGAACCTGAGGATCCACCCGCAGCTCGCGGCCGAGATGCCGGCGGTGAGCGACGGGGGCAAGACGGTAACCATCAAGCTGCGGCGCGGCGTCAAGTTCAACGACGGCACGCCGATGACGGCGGAGGCCGTCCGCTTCTCGCTCGAGCGCCACCGCACGATGAAGGGCTCGAACCGCCGCAGCGAGCTCGACCACGTCACCGCGATCGAGGTGGTCGACCCGGCGACGGTCCGCCTGCGGCTGAAGTCGCCGCTGGCGCCGCTGGCCGCGATCCTGACGGACCGCGCGGGGATGCCGGTCTCGCCGGCCGCGGCCGAGAAGCTCGGCGACAAGTTCGGCACGGCGCCCGTGTGCGTCGGGCCGTGGCAGTTCGTCGAGCGCATCCCGCAGGACAAGATCGTCGTCGAGAAGTCACCGCACTACTTCGATCCCTCGCAGGCGAAGTTCGACCGCATCGTCTTCCGCATCATTCCCGACGACAACGTGCGGCTCGCGAACCTCCGCTCGGGGGACATCGACGTGATGCATCTCGTGGCGCCGACCGACGCCACGAGCCTGAGGAAGGAGGGCCGGTTCGAGGTCTCCAACGTGACGGGCCTCGGCTACAACGGGATCACGATCAACCTCCGCAACAAGAACGGCAAGACGCAGGCGCCCGGGGACCTCGGCACGCCGCTCGCGAACGATCCCCGCGTGCGTGAGGCGCTCGAGCTCGCGATCGATCGCGAGGCGCTGAACCAGGTCGCCTGGGACGGCCTCTACACGCCCGGCTGCACCGCGATCGCCCCGAACAGCCCTTTCTTCGACAGGGGCCGCAAGTGCCCCGGCCGCGACGTGGCCCGCGCCAGGAAGCTCCTGGCCGAGGCCGGGCTGGCCGGCGGCTACGGCTTCGAGCTGGTGATCGTGAACAACCCGCAGCAGCGGCGCGTGGGCGAGGTGATCCAGGGCATGGCCCGCGAGGCCGGCTTCGGCATCACGCTGACGCCGAAGGAGTTCGCGTCGTCGCTGAAGGACAACGAGGATGGCAAGCATCAGGCGTTCCTCATCGGCTGGAGCGGTCGCGTCGATCCCGACCACAACATCCACCAGTTCCACGCGTGCGGCGGCAGCCTCAACGAGACGCTCGCGTGCGACGAGAAGGTCGACGCGCTCCTGAACAAGGCGCGCGAAGTGACCGACATCGCGCAGCGGACGGCCCTCTATCGCGAGGCGAGCGACGTCCTGCTCGCGCGCCGGAACATCCTCTATCTCTACTTCCAGAACTACATCGTCGCGTTCCCGAAGAACCTCAAGGGCTACAAGGCCGTGCCCGACGGGCTCATCCGGATCAAGGGGACCGCCTGGCAGTAGGCGCGTGATCGAGTTCCTCGTCCGCCGGGCGTGCATCTCCGCGATCACGCTCGGGCTGATCACGGTCATCGTGTTCGCCGGCGTGCGGATGATCCCGGGGGATCCCGCGCGCGTGATGGCCGGCACCGACGCCGACGCCGCGGGCCTCGAGGAGATTCGCGCGAAGTACGGCCTCGACGATCCGATCCCGGTCCAGTACCTGCGCTGGGTCGCGCTCGCGCTCCGCGGCGACTTCGGCGAGTCGATCCGCACGCGCCACTCCGTGGCGTGGACGGTGGCCACGAAGCTGCCGATCACGATCGAGCTCGCGTGCGTGGCGATCCTGGTCGCGCTGGCGCTGGCGATCCCGGCCGGCGTGCTGGCCGCGGTGCGGCGGAACACCGCATGGGACGTCGTCGCCAGCGCGGTCTCGCTCTGCGGCGTATCGATCCCGAACTTTTGGCTCGGGATCATGCTGATCCTGCTCGTCTCGGTGCGGCTCGGCTGGCTGCCGGCGTCCGGCTTCGTTCCGCTGCTCGAGGACCCCGTCGCCAACGTCAAGCGGATGATCATGCCGGCCCTCGTGCTCGGCACCGCGCTGGCGGCCGTGCTGATGCGGCAGACGCGCAATGCGATGATCGAGGTCCTCTCGGCGGACTACATCCGCACCGCCCGCAGCAAGGGCCTGGCGGGCTTCGCGGTGGTCGTCCGCCACGCGCTCCGCAACGGCCTCATCCCGGTCGTCACGATCCTCGGCCTCCAGATGGGCGCCCTGATGAGCGGCGCCGTCGTCACGGAGTCGATCTTCGTGGTGCCGGGCTTTGGCCGCCTCATCGTCGAGGCCGTCTTCACCCGGGACTACCCGCTCGTGCAGGGGGTCGTGCTGATCACCGCGAGCTCGTACGTGCTGATCAACCTGCTGGTGGACGTCTCGTACTCGTTCCTCAACCCCCGGATCCGGATCCGAGGTCGACCGTGAGCCTTGACGCGTCCCGCGGGGCGCCCGTCGCCGCGGCGCTCGTGCTCCCGCCCGCCGCGGCGGCGCCGGCCGGCGGACTGCGCCGCGGCTGGCGGCGCATGCTGCGGAGACCGGCCTCGGTCGCGGGAGTCGTCGTCGTCCTCGTCTTCGTCGCGCTCGCGGTCGGCGCGCCGTGGATCGCGCTGACCGATCCGCTCCGCACCGACTGGAGCCAGATCCGCAAGGCGCCGACGTTGGCGCATCCGTTCGGGACGGACGACCTCGGCCGAGACAACTTCTCGCGCGTCGTGTGGGGGAGCCGCATCTCGATGCAGGCCGGCGTCTTCTCGATCCTGCTGGCGATGGCGATCGGCGTCCCGGTCGGTCTCGCGGCGGGCTACCATCGGGGCGCGCTCGATCAGCTCGTCATGCGGCTCACCGACGCGTGGCTGGCCTTCCCCTTCCTGATCCTCGCGATCGGCCTGGTCACGATCATGGGCCCGTCGCTCACCAACGCCACGCTGGCCATCGGGCTCGGCGCGGCGCCGACCTACATCCGCCTCACGCGGGGCCTCACCCTGTCCACGAAGGAGGAGGACTACGTCCAGGCGGCGCGCGCCCTGGGAGCCGGCGATCTGCGCCTGATGCGGCGCCACGTCCTCCCGAACATCTTCAGCGCGCTTCTCGTCCAGGCGACCGTCTCGATTCCCACCGCGATCATCGGCGAAGCCATCCTGTCGTTCCTGGGGCTGGGCGTGCAGCCCCCCACGCCGTCCTGGGGGACGATGCTCAACGCCGCCCAGCAGTTCCTGGAGTCGGCGCCCTGGATGGCGTACTGGCCGGGGCTGGCGATTTTCTCGCTCGCGCTGTCCTTCAACCTCGCCGGCGACGGCATGCGCGACCTGCTCGACCCCAAGGACTACTGACCCCGCTTGATCCCCGCGCCGGAGTCTGAAATCATCGCGCCAGCGTCCAGGGGAGGCTCCACCATGCACTGCGCCACGGTCGTCTCGCTCCTCGCGCTCGTCCTGCTCGCGGGGCCGGCGGCCGCCGGGACCTATCGCTGGGTGGACGCCAAGGGCGGCGTCCACTACTCGGACCGGCCCCCGCAGTTGGAGGCGGTGGTGGGCGAGCGCGACGCGCTCATCGAGGAGGCCCTCACGCTCTCGGGCGTCCGGCGGACGATCGAGAGCCTGCCGGCCCAGGTGCGCGCCGGCGCCGAGGCGTCGCAGTCGCCGCTCCCCGCGAAGGAGCGCGCG
>WNFJ01672613.1_pt1 | contig 46045 bp, 38 predicted proteins | sample 5400461 | NCBI WGS metagenome assembly WNFJ01 (sample SAMN13153349, study PRJNA577476) | soil metagenome | isolation source: 115 cm saprolite on Douglas fir-dominated hillslope | place: USA:California | collected 2013-09-17
ACCATCCGGTAGCTGGGCTGTTTGTGGTGGAGACCTTTCAATAACCTCGACTGATTCCAAAGCACTTAACTGAATCCGGAGTGCTCAACTGCGAAAGTTCGGTTAACGTCAACAATCGGACACAATCCCCGCGCAGTCACAATCACTTGAAATCCTGAGGGCGCCCCGTGCGCGCTTTGCTCAGAAGAATGCCCCACTTATGGCAATGGGATGCGATAAAGGTTGCGGCGAGTATTCAGACGAGTGTAGGCATAAACTGAGGAGTTCGCCGCCGATTCTACGAACCACGGTATTGCCGCACTTTTCGCGCTCGTAAAGTCCTCAGGGCGCGAGACCCCAGCCGAAGGCAGTTTCGGAAGTCCGGTGTCGTGCAGTACGGGTAGTACATAGCTGCCTCCATTCAGCGATAAGACGAGGTAAAAAACTTTTCCGGAATTGTCCCAGTTGAGCTGGCAATAACCAAAGCACAACGGTACAACCCCGGTGCCATTCAACGCGAACGCTTTGGTTGCAACCGTGTGCTCTTCATCGGGCCCCTTCGATCTGGCAACGATCCAGCGGGCGTCGGGCGATACTGTTTCGACATCCAAGACGGGTTCGGACGTTATTTTGCTGCGTCCGGTTCCATCTGCTTTCATGCGATAGAGGAAATTCGATCCTCCTTCGCTTGCGCGGAAAACAATATCGCCATCCGCGAGGAAATGCGGAGAATCGTCGATGGAGGTTGCCGAGATCCGCACCGGCGAAGAGTAGCGATCAGTGGGCGCGAACCACAGTCTGGGATTGCCGCTCTGATCCTTCATGGTGAAGACAACTTCCTTTCCATCCCGGAAACTGAGCAGCTTACCATGGTGTAGCCGGGAATGAGCCTTTCCACCTTCCCACTAAGCAGGTCCTCAACCCAGAGTTCATTACCGTGCGTTTGGCCGTTGGCCATCAGAAAGTAGAGGCTGTTTCCGTCGGAGGAAAACGCGGGCTGCATTGCATTTCCTTCGGAAGAAATCTGGTGGTCGCTTTCTTTGTCGTTGCAGCCACACTGTGCTGTCTGCCGAGCCGACGGATGTAATCAGCGATTTGCCATCCGGAGCCATCGTAATGCCTTCTTGAGAAGTCGGACCGGCGATCACTTGCTCCGGTTCTCTGTCCGGAAAGTGCAGCCGCCAAATGTGAAAAGTGTCAGTCTTGACCGAGAGATAAACCCAATCACCGTCGGGGGACCATGCGCCCGCAATACACATCCCGCCGGGAGGCCCAACCATGCGAATGGCGCCGCCGCCACGAAACGGAACAATTCGGCACTGCTGAATGTCGCCACGACCGTTCATCTCGACCACGAGCACCCATTGACCATCTGGGGAAAGATAGGAATGATGGGCCATGCCTCGCTCTCCGGCAGGCACGTAAACGTCGCGGCTGTCCCCTCGGCCTTCATCTGTCGTCACTAGCGCCATGTGCAATCCTTCTTTGATCTCGGAGAAGAGCAGCCGTTTCCCACTTTCAATCCATGTCAATGAGGAACTGTTGGGCAGCAGGATGTGGGGCTCGCCACCGAACACCGGTACTTCCCAGGTTTCCCAGGGCGCGACCACGCTGTATACGACGTTCGAGCCAGTTGGAGAGAAAGCCGGACTCATTTTCGTCGTCGAGTCGTGAGTAAGTTGGACTGGCTCGCCGTCGGGCAGGAGCTTGACATAAACTTGTCCCGTGCCCATGAACGAGCCGTTTCCGCGGATGAACGCAAGCATGCGTCCGTCCGATGACAGGGCCGGGTACACGGCAGAGTCGGTAAAGAAAGTGAGTTGCTCCCACTCCTTGCCGGCGGGAGAGCTGCTGCCAGACGAGCGATAGAAGAGAAATGTCCCTATCGCAGCCGCCAGCAGAACAATGGCGACGGCAACATAGTAATACCCTCTCGGTTTTCGTGGCGTCACCTGCGACATTACTGGCTGGGATTTTCGTCCAGCTTGTTCCTCTTGTTCCAAAGACGACATTTGAACGCGGCCCGAGCTGCTGTTCCGCTTCAACCGTTGCAAGTCCGTTCGCATATCGGCGGCAGACTGGTAGCGCAGATCGCGGTCTTTCTCGAGTGCTTTATCAATGATCTCCTCTAGCTTGGGGGGTAGATCAGGATTCAAGCGGACCGCTGGGGTGGGCGCCGAATCGAGAATGGCTTTGAAAATTTCTGCCGAACTGCCGCCCCCGGAATGGGAGCGTACCCGTCGCCATCTCGTAAAGCACCGCTCCAAAAGAGAACAAATCGCTACGGGCATCCAGCTCTTTCGCCCGAGCCTGCTCGGGTGACATGTAGGCGATGGTGCCGAGGGCAGAACCAGGGCTGGTCAGATGCTGTTCCTCCTCCACGGTAATCGTATTCCCCGAGGGGCTGGAAGATCTGGCGCTCGGGGAAACCTTAGCCAGCCCGAAATCCAGCACCTTAGCGTGCCCGCGTTTGGTGACAAAGATGTTGGCTGGCTTGATGTCGCGGTGAACGATGCCTTGGGAATGCGCGGCGTCCAACCCGTCGGCAATCTCAATGGCAAGTGAGAGCACGGTTTCGTTCTCTAGTGGTTTCCCCGTGATGAGATGCCTCAGGGTAATCCCGTCCAGAAATTCCATGGCGATGAAGGCTTGTCCATCCTGCTCGCCAATGTCGTAGATGGTGCAGATGTTGGGGTGGTTCAGCGCGGAAGCAGCTCGGGCCTCACGTTGAAAACGGGCAAGCGTCTGCGGGTCGCGGGCGACCTCCCCGGGCAGGAACTTGAGGGCGACAAAGCGTTGCAGTCGCGCGTCCTCGGCCTTGTAAACCACGCCCATTCCGCCACCACCGAGCTTCTCGACGATACGGTAATGAGAGATGGTCTGGCCGATCATGGCGTGGCGATATGGTAGGCGGAATGCGAGGGCGAGTCAACGAAAGGGGTGGCAGTTGGTCTTGTTCAAAAGGATGGTTAGCGAAAAATCCCGGTTACGCTCACGACCCCACCTTCCGGTCGCAGCCACCGCACTCTACAGTTTGATATCCTAAGTCATCGTGGGGATGATCTGGTGGTTTCTGATCGTAGTTGCAGCGGCTGGGGCTGTGTTATGGGCTACATCTGTGTTATGGGCTACATTGTCTGCGTACGTTCGAGTGCGGGAGCGTCTAAGCAACGCGGAAAATAGGCCTGCGGAGCCGGAGCACGAATCCGAGCCAGATCATCAGCACTGAGACTAGGCGCGATAAAAGAGAAAGAGGACAGAACATGGCAGGACCGACAACCCAGGTTGCAGGCACTCGCAGTCGGGCGCTCGATCAAACGTTGCAAATGGCATTGATCGTCGGGGCCAGCTTTTTCGTTGCGCTCTGCGCTCGGATTTCGCTTCCAATCCCCGGTACGCCCGTGCCTCTGACTTTGCAGAACTTAGGCGTGCTTGTAGTCGGACTTGCGCTCGGAAGCCGTCGCGGATTCGCCGCGCTCGCCCTGTATCTGGTGGAAGGTGCGTCCGGGATGCCGGTGTTCAGCCCGTTCGGCGCGCCAGGCGTTCTGCGGTTCATCGGCCCGAGCGGCGGGTATCTCATAGCCTACCCGTTTGTTGCCGCATTAGCTGGATACATCTTCGAGCGCGGTCAGCAGACTTTTGCTCGAGCAGCTTGGGCGGCAATAGCAGGAGAGTTGCTGTTGTTCACCTGCGGCATCTCCTGGCTTTACATTCTCACGCACTCTTTCGCTCGGGCTTTGAGCTTCGGACTGTACTGGTTCATCTTTGCCGAAGTAATTAAGGTAATGTTCGCAGCCGGACTTGTCAGAAGCTGGCGAAGTTTCTTCCCTCAAAGCTAAATCGCTCAGAAGTAACAGCGCATACATTTATCGGAGAACAATAAAGTGTCTTGCCTTACTGCCGTTAGCACCCGCGAGATCAGCATCGCACACAGTCCGGATTCGGACGACGCCTTCATGTTTTACGGACTGGCCACGAACAAGGTCCAGGTCTCCGGCTTGCGATTCACTCACACGCTTTGTGACATTCAGACGCTGAATCACAAAGCGATGGACGGTGATGGCGAAGGTGTGTACGATGTCACCGCAATTTCCTTCCATGCTTATCCCTACATCCAAGATCACTACGCGCTGATGACCTGCGGTGGTAGCGTCGGCGAAGGTTACGGGCCTATGATCGTCGCGCCCAGGGCGTGCTCGCAGAGTGAAATCAAAAGCAAGACGATTGCGATTCCCGGAAAACTCACGACTGCGTATCTGGCACTGAAGTTATTTGCTCCTGGGGTTGAGACGGAAGTTGTGCCGTTCGATCAGATCATCCCCAGCGTGCTGCAAGAAAAATATGAAGCTGGACTGATCATTCACGAAGGCCAGCTCACGTACGATCAGTCAGGTCTGCATCGGATTGTGGATCTAGGCAAGTGGTGGCTGCAGATGACCGGGCTGCCGTTGCCTTTAGGTGGAAACGCAATCCGACGCAGCCTCGGCCCGGAGCTGATCTCGAGCGTAAGTTCGGCGTTGCGCGACAGCATTCAGTACGCGCTGGATCATCGCGAGGAAGCTCTGTCATATGCCATGCAGTTCGCGCGCGATTTGGATCCCCAGATGGCCGATCGGTTTGTCGGCATGTATGTGAACGAGCGCACGCTGGATTATGGAGCGGATGGCAAAGAGGCGATCCGGCGATTGCTGGATATGGGCTATCGCGCTGGCATCATTCCGGTCGAGCCAAGAGTGGAGTTTGCGGAATAGCTGATTTATTTGGCGGTGGAGCCTGGCATGGAACATGCAATTTTGGGAGCAGGAGCCATCGGAGGTCTGGTTGGCACTGCGCTGGCATCGCTTGGCGAAGGCGTCACCGTACTAGTTCGACCAGAGAGGCTGCCGGGTTACCCCGCAAACTTGTCGGTGGAGCGTCCGTCAGGCATCATCACGGCGCCGGCGAGAGTCGCAGCAACGCTCCCAAATCCGGTTGACGTGTTATGGATCGCGACCAAAACCTATCAACTAAAAACGGCGCTCGAATCCGTGCAGTCATTGCCCCGCTACGTAGTTCCGTTGCTGAACGGAGTGGATCACATCGAGGTCCTGCGCGCGAATTTTGGCACGCATACCGGCAACGAGCGCGTGCTGCCGGCGACGATCGCGGTCGAAGCGGAGAGAACAGCCCCGGGACGGTTCGTGCGGCGTTCCCCGTTCGTGAATCTCAACATCGCTGCCAATGCAGAGCAAATCCTGGGGACAATCGTCGCACGATTGCGTGATCTCGAATTCACCTGCAGGTTCATCCAGAACGAACAGACTTTGCTGTGGGGCAAACTCTGCTTCCTAGGACCGTACGCGCTAGTCACGTCGGCATCAGGTATGAACAAAGGGGAGATCTACGCGGACTCGGCGTGGAAACGCAAATTGATGTCCGCCATGGCTGAGGCCTGTGCCGTGGCAAAAGCAAGCGGCGCAGAAGTTGACCCGGCCCCGATCCAGGCTATTTATGACGGCTTGCCCTCGGGCATGCGCAGCTCTATGCAGAAAGACCTTGCTGCCAGGCGGCAGCTCGAGTTGGATGCCATTGGCGGTCCGATTGTTCGCGGTGGAGAACGTTACGGCATCGACGTCTCCACTACGGCGGCCCTGATTGCGGTGATTCGCGCGAAGGCCACTAGCTTAGCTAGACAAATGTAGGCGCGAGCTTTCTCGTCCGCGGCGGAGGCCTCACCTGGCATAATTACCGGCGGGTGTTGAAAAGCGGTTTGCCCGTGAGTAGGGAGGCGCAGTTCCAGTGCCGACCACCCTTGCGGATCCGGGACGAACGGCAAGAGAACGGCGAAGCGTCGCTAAAGAGATCGGACGATACAGATAGGCCTGAAGTGCAAGGCACACCTTGCATCTTATCATTTCCAATCTTGAGCGAGAATGCCCTTTGAAAACCGGTCTACGGAACGAGGGATCTTCTTTTGCCGATCTCCAACTTCGATGTATCGACCACGAGTTTTTCCAGCCAGTTCCCGCAAATAAAAGCCGTATCTTTGTATTGCCTTTGTGCCGTAAAAAGTGTGACCGGCAACCATCGCGACATTACAAGCGACGTGGAGTTGTTGTGCACGGGAAAGACTTTCTTGGAACATCTTGTCGCGCTCGTCGTTTCCTTCGGTGATGATGAGGAGGGATTTGGGACGAGCATCGTCAGCGAATCGCCCAAATGCAAGATTCAGGGCTTCGTACAAGTGGACGGAAAGGTAGTTTGGTCTCGTTTCTTCAGAGCTCACATCTCGGATCGCGGCAAGGACCTCGTCAGCATGGACCCATGGCTTCAACAACGCTGGAGTTTGAGAGCCGAATGTGATCACGGAGAACACATTTCCTGGCTGATCCAGTTTCTGGATGACGCCTTCGGCCAGACTTAATTCCACGGGTAATACCTTTCTTTGGTTGGCGTTCACGTCCAACAGCACCACAAGCTGATGTCCCGACGACGAGGGGTGCTGCTCTTGAGGCGCAGTGTCACTGAGGAGCGGCGAAGCACAAAAGCTAAGCACCACCATCACACAGGAAATTACCAAACCGGCTAATCGCGTTTTCGATGAACCTGGCCAATACCTCTCAATCGACATGCTCGCCCTCTCCAAAGAAACCGACTTCGGGGGGCGGAAGCTTGTCGTTTGCTCTTGCCCAAAAGAGATACAACGCAGGCAATAGAGCCAGGCTTACGAGCAACTCAACGATAAGGCCGCCGACGATCACGATGGCAAATGGGCGCTGCGAATCGGAGCCGATGTCATGAGACAAAGCGGCAGGAAGAAGGCCGAGCGTTGCCACCAGCATGGTCATCATGATTGGGCGCAAGCGGAGCAACGCGCCTTCTTTCGCAGCTTCTCGCGGATTCATGCCTCGCGTGCGAAGCTGATTGATGTATTCGACCATGATGACTCCGACCTCGACCGAAACGCCGATCAAAGCGAGGAATCCGAGCCCCGACGACACGGAAAAGTGTGTGCCGGTCAGCAGCAAGCTCAGAAATCCGCCTAAGGGGGATAGAGCGACCACCGCGAGAATCAGGCCCACCCATTTCCACGAATCGAATGCGGAATAAAGAATGAACGACATCAAAAGAATCGTCACCGGGACGATGACAGCGAGCCGACGGTTGGCACGCTGCTGACTTTCGTATTCGCCAGTCCAATCGAGGTGATAGCCTTCCGGAAACTGAATTTTCTGTCGCACCAGTTCGATTGCCTCGCGAACCGTACTGCCGAGATCGCGTCCGCGAACGCTGTACTTTATGGCGATGTAGCGACCATTCCCTTCGCGATAGATCGTCGAGGCGCCATCTTCAAGCTTGATCTGGCACAACTGGCCGAGGGAGACACGCTCGCCAGAGGGCGCCAGGATGCGAATGGCAGCAATGTCTTCGATTGTGCGCCGGTACGGCTGCTGATAACGAACGGTGAGGTCGTAGCGTTGGTCGGCGATCAAGATCTGGCTTACGGATTTTCCGCCGACCGCCGTCTCGACAGCGTCCTGCACATCGCTGACGTTGATGCCGAAGCGGTCTGCCGCCGCTCGATCCACAACCAGGTTCACGTTTGGCTGGCCACGCACCTGAAACGTGCCCAGATCGGCAACGCCTTGAATGTTTCGCATTACATTCTGGATTTCATCGGCCTTCGCTTCCAGAATTTTCAGGTCAGGACCGAACAGCTTTACTGCCAACTCACCCTTTACGCCGCTCACTGCTTCTTCCACGTTGTCGGAAATTGGCTGAGAAAAGTTCCAGTCCACGCCAGGGAACTGGCTCAGTGCTTTGTCCATCGAGGCGATGAGGTCGTCTTTGGTTTTGAATTCGCGCCGCCACCTGGAACGCGGAAGTAAGTCCACAAAGAATTCTGTGTTGTAGAAACCGCTGGCATCGCTACCGTCATCCGGGCGTCCGACCTGGCTTACGACTTGCTTGACTTCACGGAAATTCGCCAACAGGCGGCGCGCTCGTTCCGAGAGTGCGATTCCAGTGGAAGGACCAGTGCTTGGTGCCAGGGGTCCCCGGACCCAAATGGCGCCTTCGTCTAAGTGAGGCAGGAACTCGGAGCCAATGATGCCGCTGAAACCAATCAGCAACATGGCCGCGAGCGCAGCGGCTCCTAGCCCTAGGGTGAGTCTCAGATTGTCAAAGCACCAATCCAGCACGCGCGCGTAGCGGTCCTGGAGAAAATGAAGTAGCGGATTGCGCCACTCCTTGATGTCGTCTTTAAAAAGCATGCTGCAAAGTACGGGCGCGATGAGAAGCGCGAAGAGCAGCGCACCCAGCAATGCGAAGGTGACCGTCCAAGCCATAGGACGAAACAACCGGCCTTCGACCCGCTGAAGCGTAAAGATCGGCAGGTAGGAAACGATAATGATGATGCGCGCAAAGAAGACAGGCCGTTGAACTTCGTGGGCTGCGGTGCTGATCATCTCGATAAACGACTTCTTACCTCGGCCGAGCCCGGTGTGTCGCAAGATGTTCTCCACCATGACCACCGAGCCATCCACCACCATTCCGAAATCGAGAGCGCCCAGCGAGAGCAAGTTTGCCGGCACATGGCTGAGATCAAGCAGGATGGCAGCGAACAGCAACGCAAAAGGAATGGTGAAAGTCACAATTAAGGCGCTGCGAACGTTTCCTAAGAACAGGAAAAGAATCACCGTCACCAGCAACACGCCGTCAGTTAGGTTTCGCAGTACAGTATGCGTGGTGTAATGGACGAGGTCACTGCGGTCCAAATGAGGCACGAGCTTCACTCCCTTAGGTAGCAGGCCGTTGTTTAGTTCCGCAATCTTCTGATGAAGCGCATCCAGTGTGGCATCGGCTTCTGCTCCCTTACGCAGCAGCACGATTCCCTCGATAACGTCATCGTCGCTGATGACCGTGCCATCCTCGTGGCGTATCGTCTTGCCGAGTTGTCCGAGCCGGACCTTGGGTGCCTGCGCAACCATTCCAAGATCACGAACGCGCACTGCCGTCCCGTTCACAACCTTGACGACGGTGGCTCCGATGTCATCGGTATGCGACATCAGCCCAACGGCGCGGACATTCAGCGCCTGTTGTCCACGTTCAATGAATCCGCCACCCGCGTTGATGTTGTTGTTGGTTAGGGCCTGCTCAACCTGGCTGAGTGAGAGTCCGTAGGAGACCAGCTTGCCTGGATCGAGTTGGACCTGGTATTCGCGGGTAGGGCCGCCGAAGATGTTGACGTCCACAACGTTCAGCACAGATTTCAATTGGTTCAAGACGAACCAATCCTGGAGGGTCTTCAGTTCCATCGTGTCGTACTTCGGATTGCTACTGGTCAGCGTGTAGAACATGATCTGGCCAGTGGGACTGTAGTCCGGGCCAAGCGCGGGGCTCACGCCGTTGGGCAGCGTGACTTGCTGCAGGCGGTCAATCACCTCGGTGCGTGCGTTGAACGTGGTGATTTCGTCATCGTAGATGATGGTGATCACCGACAAGCCGGCGAGAGAAACCGACCGCAGATGTGCCATATGGGCCACGCCGTTCAGCGTGACTTCGAGAGGAATCGTAATTTGCTGCTCGATTTCTTCGGCGGCATGTCCGGGCCACTGGGTGATGATCTGAGTGTAGGTGTCAGCGACATCGGGATAGGCTTCGATGGGCAGGCGATGGAAGGAAATGACTCCCCATATGAACAGGCTGATCGCAACACTGAGAACCAGGACGCGATTACGCAGCGCAAAGTCAATGAGGTAACGAATCATCTTCCTTGCCCAGCCATCGCCGCCGAGAACTCAAGCGCGTTCATGACAATCTCCTGCCCTGGACTTATCGCTCCACGCTGAATTTCGTGCATTCCATCCGGTGTTTCTCCGACTGAATGCACTTCAATTTGGCGGAAGTTTTGGGTGCCGTCTTTCCGGAATACCCAGTCACGGTCTTGCAAACGCATGACCGAGGTGCTCGGGATAACGAGGCGCTGTTGCAGCTTCCGAGAGCGAAAACTTGCGCCCACATACATGCCGGGACGCAGCGTGCCGTTAGGGTTGGCAAGCACAATGCGAACTTTTGCCGACCGCGTGTTGGGATCCAGCAGGCGCGATACGTCGCTAATCTTTCCGTGAAACGCGCGGTCCGGGAACGCATTCAACCGCACTTCTGCCGAATCGCCGAGATGGACTTGGCCCAGATCATTTTCAAAGACGTCGCATAACACCCATACTTGCGAGAGGTCGGCAATGGTGAAGAGATTTGGACTGTTGTCGAGGCTCTTCACCCCTTCAAATCCCGATATGTTCTGCTCCACAATCGTTCCTGCTACCGGCGCTCGAAGTTCGATCAGTGGACTGGGACGAACTGGATCGCCACCTAGTATGCGAATGTGCTGCTCCGCATTTTGGACATCCACCTTGGCTTTTTCTTCTGCGTCCTCCGCTTGCTCGATATCTTTTTGGGCAGCCGCGCCATGCGACAAGAGCAGTTGCGCCCGATCTAATGCTTTCTTCGCGAGTCGCTCATCGGCCACCGCTTTTTGATAATCCGAAACTGCTCCCGCCAGGTCAGCGCTGTAAATCGAAAGCAACACTTGGCCTTTCTTAACGTTGTCGCCGAGCTTTACCCGCAGGTCCACGACTCGACCCGATCCTTGTGAGGTCACGTGGATGGTGCGGTTTACATCGGGGCTGACGGCGCCGTTAGCCTTGAGCATGTTGGGCAACCCGCGTGATTCCACCTTCACTAACTTGAAGACTTCGGGGTGGTCCACATTAAAAACACCTTGCTCCAGCGTGACTTCTGCTTTGGTTGGCGCTGCCTTGCTGGAGTCTGAGCACGAAATTCCCAGCAGCGATAAGACCAGGAATACTGATATTGTCGCGCACTGCTGAACTTTGCATTTCATGGGACCACCTCCCGACCGACGGCCATATTCAATTGCGCTGCAGCCGTCAAATAAGACCCAACCAAGCTCACGTAATTCAGCTGGACGCTGCGGTATTCAGCCTGAGCGTTCAGAAAATCCAGCAAGGAGGCACCTCCTTGTTGATAGGAAAAGAAAACTGTGTCCCGCACCCGAACGGACTGTTGCAGGTACTTAGTCTTGTAGGGCCGAAGCAAAACCAGATTGCTTTCGAGCGTGGCATAGCCCGTATCCACGTCACTGAGCACGCCTGCTTCGGCGGCATCGCGCAACTTCTCATTACGTGAGACTTCAAGCTGCGTGCGCAACTTCTCTCCCTGATTGCGCTCGAACATGCGTAGCGGAAGGCTCAAGCTGACTCCGAGAGTGTTTATGCCAAACGGGTTATTATTCGACGAGTTATGTGTGTACCACGCGCCGAGGGTCGGGTCGGTCGAGCCGTTCGCTACAGCCAGCTTGTGATCGGTCTGGGCTTTGTCGACAGCTTCGAGCGCTGCCCTCAAGTCGGGCCGCGTTTCCAGAGCAAGCTTTCGGAACTCGTCCCGGGGCAGCAGTTGGTCGTTGAAATCGTACGGCTCCGTCACGTCGAACTGCTCAATCGGAGTTCGATCGTTTAGCAGCATGAGCAACTGGATTTTCGCAGTCCGCAGATTCACTTCGGCGGTTTGCAGGTCCGATTCGTACTGCACGCGTTGCAGTTCTAGTCGATCAAGATCGATTTGGGCGATGTCGCCGGCATTGAAACGATTTCGACTGATATCCAACACATGGTCGTAGTAAGCCAGGTTGTCTTTTGCCAGTTGCAATACCGCTTTGGCTTGCAGCGCCGAGACAAACTCGCTTCGCAAATTGAAGAGCAGAGTTCTCTCCAGGTCGGTATGGCTGGACTCAGCAATCCGAGTCCCCTTCTTTGCGCTTTCCAGGCGCAGCTCCCGCTTATGCCGCCGTTCGTGCAAATAGCTAATGCCAGGCGACTCAAAAGTGCCAGCAAATGGCCGCCAGACCTCTTTATCAGGAGCAATTTGAGTCCCATCTAACGTCAGAGTGAACGTCGGGTTTGGGCGCAAGTACGCGGTGATCTCCTGGGCCCTTGATTCGTCAATATTCAGCTTGTCTGCCAGCAGCGTCGGGTTTATGGCTTCGAACTTGTCTCGAATCTGCTGCCAGGTAAAGCTGGACTGCTGGGCGTGGGCGAGTTTGGGAAGTAAACCCGCGATCAGCAGCAGCGCCGGACAAAGGCTCCATCGGAAGCGAAAAGATCTCAGCAGGCGGCACGGGCCGCGGCCGAGCGCCTGCCCCTGGGATACAAACACCGCTCTTGTCCAAAATGAAAGAACGGATGGCATGGATGGCTATCTGTTCGACAGATAGGTCTCAGGAGTTGTTGCTGATGGTGTAGGATTTTCCAACCTATGAATTGTTGCGAATGGCTAGGCGAAGCACAAACTATCTTCCGATTTCGAACGCTATCTCCTCGGCGCATTCCGAGTGGATGGTCGGCCATCTAATGGCCCGATTCTGGTTTCCTGAAATGATCTCCGATTGGCCATTCGCTTGCGGTCAGACTCTTCCGCGGAACTGGATGATTTTCCGGCGGTCGCGTTTCGATGGTCTGCCTGCCGGTAACTCTTCGAACTGCTTCATCGCCTTACGTTCCGCGGCAACCTTCAGGCGCAACTCCCGGCTCGCCTCAGTCTCGCGGTAAAGCGTTTGCGCAACAGAAGCCGGACCCCGAACCTCGCTGAGAAGCAGGACTTCCACCTGAAAGTCGCCGCTGTTGTTTGTCACCCGCAACATATCTCCAATCCGGACCTCGCGCGCAGCCTTGGCGGGCTGCCCGTTGGATTGAATCCTACCGAGTTCGCATGCTCGTGCAGCCAACGCGCGCGTCTTGAAGAATCTGGCAGCCCATAGCCACTTGTCCATTCGCACGGAGCTCATGATCTATTTTTCTATACGAACCGGACTCCAGCATCAAGAACGCGCAACCCCCGGAATTGAAATCGCAAGAGAGATTTGGCGGCAGGAACGAAGGTCGTGCCCTTCCCACAGTGCATTGTTTTTCACCAGCTCGTTCGCATTCGAGTTCAGATCGTGAGCAAACTAATCCCGGCGTTCCGCGCCGCCCGCCGCAATCCGTTATCTAGCGTAGCCAACGGCAATCCCTCGCGTAGGGCAAGGGCTAAGTAGGCGGCATCATATTCCGTTAGCTGCTCTTGACGAGCCACCGATAGAATCTGACCGAATGCCGTATCGGGGCGGATCGGATCTATCGAGATGGGAAGGAGAGAAATACGCTGCAGGACGGTCGTCACCTGTGCTACCGAGATGCGTTTGCGCCTCTCCCCCATCAGCAGGGCGTTCGCCATCTCAAACGGCCAAATGGACGCGGTGAGCGCTTCCGTTCCAGAGGCAAGCAGATCGAGCACTCCTTCTGTGTAGGCCGTGCTCTCGTCTGCGAAGCACCACGCCACGGCCACCGATGCGTCCAGAACCAGCCGTTTAGTAGCGCCGGCCTTCATTGATCAGCTCGCGTATAGTCAGTCCTCCGAGGGTTGCGCCCTTCCGAATCTCGCGGATCTCGCGGACTACTTCCTTGAGGTCCTTGCGCTCCCCTTCGTCGGCCGGAACCAACTTCGCGACCGGAATGCCGCGACGCGTGATCCGAATGGTTTCGCCCTTGGAAACCTTTTGCAGCAGCTCGTTCAGATGTGTCTTGGCTTCGAAAGCTCCAACCGTTTTCATACAACTAGTCTACCAACTAGTCTATTGAGAGGCAATGAGAAAAAAGCGCAGACTTCGAGCTTGTAATTGTGAGCGTCCCGCCAGCTACTTAACTTTCCTCGGAAACGCGAACAGCGGGTCCACATCCACCGGCACGCTCTTAGCCTTGTTCAGCGACTGCTGCAACTCCGGCGGAATCACGTCATATTTTTTGAACCATGCCTCTGCTTTCGCGCGATCGCCCGTGGCTTCCATCTGCAGCAATTCTTTGGCTAGACTTTCGATCGCCCTGGGCATTTTGTCGAAGTCGACAGAGTATTTCCCCGACGCCCCGCGCTTGAGCGCTCCGTGCTCCAGGTAATAGTTAAGCTCCATCATCTCGGCTTGGCCGTGGGCCTCTGCAGCCCCGAAGCGGACGGTGCGGAACGTTCCTGCAACATAAGATGCGTAGTATTCCTGCAATTTTTCTTTGGGGAGGACGCCATGCTCGACCAGCCACTTCAGGCTGAACATTCCTACCACATCGGCCTTGGCTTCTTCCAACCCACCGTACGCCGGGCCGATGGCTTCGCGGATACTGATCTTTTCCCCAGTCGCATTGTGGGCGAAACCTGGCCCAAGACCATGACAGATTTCATGCCCGATGGTGCCCAACAGGTAGCCTTCGGCGGAAGCCTTGGATGCCTGGTCGGCGGGCATCATAAATCGCGCCAACGGCAGAATCACGTAGTTCACGCGCGCATCCATGAAATTCTTAAAGAACAGCTTCTTGCTGCCTTTCAATTCGTGCACTCGCGGATCATTGGGCAGGTTGTCCGCCACTGCTTGATAGCCATGTCCCAGATCACCGGTGCGAAAGGGCGCATCCATGACTTCCATGGGCGTTTGTAAACCGCGTTTGGATGGACGATCTCGCTCTGGGATAGGCAGTGCATCCTGAATGTCGGCAACATACTTCTGGAAAGTCTCCATCTTGCGGCTTTCTTCTTCGTTGCGGACCAGCACTGAAGCGCCATAAGTCGCCTTCACCCCCAGCAGCGTGTCTTCATAGGTTTCATAGGGAGCCAAGATCAGATCAATTTTTGGGTTCTTCAGCTCAAGCCATGCGATGTCGCTCTTGAAATAGTCATCGCTCAGGAGCGCGTCCGCACGCAGGCGTAAGTAGTTGGCGAACCCTGAATCGGGACTAAAGTCGGCCGCGGCTCGCAGATCGCGGGCTGCGGGTTCGAGGAAAGAACGATAGGCAATGTGATACGGAAGCCCCTCGAGCTCGCTCCCATGCCAACGAACAACAGTCGTGGAGCTGTAAATCTCGGCCCGCTTGTCAGGGTGGTCTTTCGCATACTGTTCGATCTGATCGCGCGTGAGTCCCTGCGGATAAAATCCGCGTCCGGGCGGTACCGGATCCGTCCCGACAAAAGGCCTGTCCATGTCCAGCAGATCAAAACGCGAGCCGTTGATCCACAAGTAGCGTCGAAGTTCGACACTTTTCGGGTCTGTGCTTTTCTCCAGCGACTCGTACAATTCAAGGCCGTCGGGATCAACTTGTCGCCAGTAGATGTCATCCAGATAGCGCGATGCATCCACCAGCTTTGAGATCATTTTTTGTTCGCGGGCGGTAAGACTGGCAGAAGGAAGAGGCATCTGCACCTGCCGGAATCTCGCCAGCCGTTGCTTCAGGTCGGGAACCACGTGCATTTGAGCAGTTTGGTTGTTTTTTTGTGAACTTGCTGGTTTCTGGTTTTCCTGGGCTCGCCCCAGACAAGAAATGCAGATAATTAGGACTACGAAAACCACCCCTCGGATTTTCATGGTTTCCGGATTCTAGCAGCAAACGTTTTCCGCACTCTTTTCAGTTGTGGTTCCCCTCGGCTCGCATGAACTTGTGAGTATCATGGTTTTCGTGAGCCCATACAAGTGCAGAGATCGTCAGACTTTGCTCGTCGATGCCGATGACACGCTCTGGGAAAACAACGTCTATTTTGAACGCGCCATTGCCAACTTCATTTCGTTCCTGAACCATCACGAACGTTCACCGGCTGAAGTCCGGGAAATTCTCAACGATGTCGAGCGCGAGTGCATCGTGACCCACGGCTACGGATTGCACAGCTTCGCTCATGCTCTGGTGAAGACCTTCGAACGGCTGTCGATAGAACCGCTCACTCCCGCGCTGCATGAGACAATCCATGGCTTCACGCGCACGATCGCTGAGCAGCCGGTGCAGATCTTGCCGCTCGTGCCTGAAACCTTGCAGTATCTGTCAGGCCAGCATCATCTGATTATGGTCACCAAGGGCGACTTTGCGGAACAGTCAGGCAAGGTGGAGCGCTCAGGATTGAAGAAATATTTCGCTGGGGTGGAGATCGTCACTGAAAAAAGCGTGCCCGAGTATCATGCGATCGTGAGGAAATACAACCTCGCTACTGAGTTCACTTGGATGGTAGGAAACAGCCCAAAGTCGGACATCAATCCGGCGCTGGGCGCAGGCATGAACGCAGTTTTTGTACCGCACGACGATACCTGGGTCCTGGAGCACGAAGAACTCGCCTCCGCGGAGCCGCCCAGCAGACTGCTGGTGGTCAAGACGTTTGCGGAACTAGCAGAGCACTTCTGAAGCGCCGGATTCAATGATTCTAAGGATTCAAGGTTTCGAAACTGCTGAACTCTCTTTCACTCCGCTTGCCTTCAGCCGTTCTAACGCCTTTTGTGCATCGGCCGCGAATGGCCCATGCGGCAGAATTTTCAGATACTCCCCGTAGTGCGTAACAGCCTCGGCCGGGTTCCCCACTTTTTCCTGACACTCGGCCAGACGAAAATTTGCGATAGCGTCGTTCGGCTTATAAACCAGCGCTTCTTTGTATCGCTCAAGCGCGGCCCGATAATTTTTTCGCTTGAAATAAAAATCTCCGACTTCCACATCCTTGGCTGCCTTGTGCGGGTCCCAGGGACGTAATTCCTGCACGTCTGAAGCGGCCTCCGCGGCGTCGGAAACAGCCGCGCCGCTCATGGGATGGTTCTTCTGGTCGTCGTTGGGAGGACTCAGATCAATGCGGGTGTCCTTGCTGGAACTCTCCTCTGCAGACCTTGCGCTACTGGCGGACTTATCCTGCTGACCTTCCGCTGGTGGCGAAGACGGCTCATCTTGCTGGGCCTGAGTGAAAAGCAGCAAACAAAAGACCGTCAAACTTACGCTTAGAAAGATCGTAAGAGCACGACGCATAGAAATATTCTAACTCCGCCTGGAGCCCAGAGCCTAAAGCCCAGAGCCTGGATTAAAAAAGGCCGCTCCACGGTTATGGAGCGGCCTGTTGGCGAAGTCCTCCGGGGAGGAGGGAAACTTTACATCGAAGGCGGAGCCGAGCTACCACTCGCGCTCGGCTGCTGCGTGGTTGCCCCTCCCGTGGTGTTTGTCATCAGACGGACATTCACACGGCGGTTGGCAGCGCGGCCTTCGCGGGACTTGTTGTCGTCGACCGGCTTGTCCTTACCCAGTCCGATCAAGTAAATCTTGTGGGCCGGAATGTTGTACTTCGAGCTGAGATACTGAATCACCGAATCTGCGCGGCGTTCACTCAGGCCATAGTTGTAGTCTGCCGGCCCGACTGCGTCGGTGCCGCCTTCAACTGTGATGATGTAGCCTTTGGTGTTCGGCACGTTGGTCGCTAGTTGGTCTAGCTCTTCTTTGGCTTGCTTGGTCAGGAAATCCTTGTCAAAGCCAAAGTGCACGGCAGTCTCGCTCACGGTCTTATAGTTGTCCAGATTGGTGACCGCATCGGTCAGTACGTCAACCCGGTGAACGGCATTATCGGCCAGGGTTTGCGCCTGGGACGCCTGCTGGCCAGCGGCTTGCGCCTTCTGGTCGGCTGCTGCCGCTCTGGTGTTGACATCCTGAATGCCAGCCTGGGAACGGGCATCGACGTCCTTGATCGACTTCGTGTTCTGCGCCGTCAGGTCGTCGAGTTCATTGGTTTTGTTGATAATTGGCGTGGTCTGTTGGCGAACATAATTCTTGCTAGCGCAGCCGACCGTCGCCGCCATGCTCGCCGCCAGCATTAGCACTAAAGAAGCGCGATTCATCTTTGGTGGACTCCTTCCACTCTGTAATTTTCAAAAACCTGGGCAACAGGGACTTCGAATTCTGTGCCTGGGATCCAATACGCTTTTGCGTGTCGAATCAAAACCTGGGTCAATCCCGGCCTGACTCGCGGGCCGCTTGCTCAACCGCTTTGTACCTAAGCACGAGGTATGCCAACCCTAATCCAGTATCGAGCATGCTGTAACCTACTCATCAGGCGAGGCTTAGATGGTGTTGGCAGTGTCGGTGGGTTGTACATGTGACGAACAATTGAGGAAAATTTATATGGTTTAGAGCAAATCCGCAGCTTTGGATGAATCTGGCCAGCCATGGAGACCCCGGCGCGGCCCCCGGTTCCCAGAAGGTGCCGGCCTCATCCACTAAAATGGAAGCTGCCACACGGATCAGTTGAGGATGGATCTCCAGCAGAAAATCCGGTCTCTGCCGACTTCGCCCGGCGTGTACCTCTATAAGAACGCCGAAGGTGAGGTCATTTATGTCGGGAAGGCCAACAGCCTGCGCCACCGAGTGAGTTCCTATTTCCACGAAGGGCGGATTGCTGACGCCAAGACCGGCACGCTGGTCCGCGAAGCCGTTGACGTGGACTACATCGTCGTCGCCAATAACAAAGAGGCGCTGGCGCTTGAAAATCACCTCATCAAGCAAAAGAAGCCCCGTTTCAACATCCTGCTGCGCGATGACAAAACCTATCCTTATGTGAAGCTCACCCTGGGAGAGCGCTTTCCACGGGTTTACGTGACCCGCCGCCTGCGGAAAGATGGCAGCACATACTACGGACCCTACTTCCCGGCTAATCTCGCCTACCGGATTGTGGACCTGATTCACCGGAATTTCCAGGTCCCCTCCTGCAGCGTGGATTTGAACCGTTTCCACCCGCGGCCCTGTCTGCAGTACTACATTGGGCGCTGCCTTGGCCCCTGCGTGGAAGGCCTGACCACGCCCGCGATTTACCAGGAAGCAGTACGCGACGTGAAGTTGTTTCTGGAGGGTCGCCAGAACGATTTATCCAAGTCGTTACGCGAGCGCATGGCCCGTGCCGCCGAAGCTCAGGAGTTCGAGCGCGCCGCCAAGTATCGCGATCTGATTTCGACAGTCGAGCAGTTGCAGGAAAAGCAGCGGATTGCCGCCGTTGAGGGGGATGACGCCGACGTCTTCGGATATCACTTTGAGAATGGGATGCTGGCAGTGAATCTTTTTCACATGCGCGGTGGGCGCGTACTCGATCGGCGAGAGTTTTTCTGGGAAGACCTGCCCGAGTTTGAATCTCAGGAGCGAGCATCCGGAACTCGGGAGGGCACGGCTTCCAGCCGTGCCAAAACCCAGTCCGCGAGCGACAACGGCAGGACTGAAAGTCGTGCCCTCCCGGGACAGCCGGAAACTCCGGCAGTGAGTGACGCCGGCATGTCCCTCCACGGCTTCCACCCCAATGAATTCTTTTCCTCCCTCTTGAAACAGCTCTACATCGGCCAGCCCTATGTCCCACGAAACGTTTATGTCCCAGTCGATTTCGAAGATCGCGAAATGTTAGAAGAATTGCTGTCCGAACAACTAGCCGGCGAAGGCGGCCGCGCCACACGCGTTCACATCACCGTTCCACAGCGCGGCGAAAAACGCTCTCTCATTGATCTCGCCGCCAGTAATGCCAAGCAACTTTACGACCAACGCTTCCGGGTAATGAAGCCAAACGCGCGCGCCATCCAGGAAGCATTGCAGGACGCGCTTGGCCTTCCCGAACTTCCGCGGCGAATAGAGTGCTTCGACATTTCTCACATTCAGGGCGCAGAAACCGTCGCATCCATGGTCGTCTGGGAAGATGGCCGCATGAAGAAATCCGACTACCGGAAGTTCATCATCCGCACCGTGGATGGAGTGGACGATTTCGCCTCCATGCGCGAAGTGGTTACGCGCCGCTACAAGCGCATTCAGGAAGAAAAGCTTCAGGACGAAAAAGGACAAATGCCGAGCCTCATCTTGATTGACGGCGGACTAGGTCAGCTCAGCGCGGCTGCCGCGGCACTGTCTTCTTTGCAGATCATCAATCAGCCACTCGCCGCCATTGCCAAGCGCGAGGAAATCATTTATGTCTGCGGGCAGGAAGATGAGCCGGTAGTCCTCGATCACCACTCCCCGGTTTTGCATCTCGTGCAACTGATTCGCGATGAAGCCCACCGTTTTGCCGTGACTTTCCACCGCAAACGCCGCCAGATGCGCGACCGCTCAACCGAACTACGAGAGATTCCCGGCGTCGGAGAAAGCACGACGCGCCGACTGCTGGAACACTTCGGTAGCTTGCAAGCGGTAAAGCAAGCGGATGTAGCGGCGCTCTCAGCAGTGGTGACGAAGAGTCAGGCCGAGGCGATCCTGCAGCATTTCAGCAAATAGTGGAGACCCGCGCAGATTGCGACGCGTAACAGTGCTGACTCAGTCCTAAGGAGGCTATTTACTTGGATGGGAGTTCTTTCACTGAGTCCAGTTTTATCGAAGCGCCGGTAAACCTAGACCTTATAGCTATCGAGGGCTTGTCTGGGCAGCAACGCGCCGTCTCAGGCGAGTATCCGGCGAGATCCTCTGTCACGAGATCGTCGCTCACACTCACGCCGTTGTAACCCTCGAAAACGTAGCCCCTATCTTTTAGGACCTTGTTTCGGATTTGCGCGGATTCCACCTTAATGACTTTGCTTCTGACCGAAGCCAGTATGTGCCAGTCGGTCGCCGTGCCTGCTCCTGAGTTTTTCAGGATAACGACCACGCCCTCTTTGCCCTCAGAACTGCTTACCTTTTCAATATTGAGCGCGTCAGATACCCCAGCCCCATTTATTACCGAATCTGACTCCTCAAAAGCCATCTCCCATCCAGACGGGCCATGCTTCAATATTCGCACTCCTACGGTGACATAGGGCTCCCTGTCGAAACCGTACGCCAACACAATCGCGTTCGTGCCTCTGCCTTCGCCCTCAGCTCCTTAATCAGCTTCGCTTCAATAGGAATGAAGCCGGAGAGATTCGGGTTGTCACCAGTTGATTGTGACGGCACCCGCCGGGAATCAGCAGTCTGCGCTGAGACAACAGTGCTAAACAGCGTGGCCGCCGCGACCACCATCGTCCGCAGGAAACTTGACCATTTCATGTTTCTATCTCGGCCAAGAAACAACACGCTTAACGCTCAGTCTACGCCAAACTGCTATTGCCCCGAATTCCCCATATCCAACGCGACCTTCCAGCCTCCGTCCTTCTGTTTTTTCCAGATGGTCGTGTACTTGCCGTGGTTCACCGCTGGCTTTCCATCTTTATCCTTGGAACGGAATTCGTACGTGCCGTAGGTGTAGCCGAGATCGCCGGAAGCGGCGATGCCTGCGCCCACTGGCGACCAAGTCAAGTGATTATCTTTGTTATCGAGAAAGCCCATCGTCTTCGCGATGTTCTCTTTCCCTTGCAGAAATCCTTCGCCGTTCGGGACCTCGACTGCATCGTCGGCGTAATAAGACATGTACCCCTGCGAGCCGTGTTCGGCAGCTACCTTCATGAACTCGCCCTCAATCTTCAGCAGCGCCGCAGTACTATCGGATTGAGAATTCGCCATGGCGCCAAGCGCGAAGGCGGCAAGCAAGAGAATAAGCCAGAATTTCGTCTTCATTCGGAAGCTCCTGTGGTATATGGGTTGGTTGCTTGTATAAGCTCTGCGCGCCGCGATTCGGGCACAATCTCGCGCAGAAATTCGTCTGAGAAGTTCCTGGCCAGTACCTTCGCACGTTCCAGCGGAGTCTTCTCACTTCGCAGCAGCGCAATCTGCACTTCGCGTCGCAGCGACCACTTTGGGTGCCTGCTGACAAGCGCAAAGAGAGATTCCGGAGCGTCGTGTTTCATGAGTACGGTTACGACCGAGGCTTCCACCAGATGCGAGTTGTCAAGCGCCGTCGAAATTACACGGACTTCTGTATCGAGCAGCAGCGCTGCCGCGACCCTGCCGGAAGCGCGCCTAGCCAACGAAATCCTTTCGCCAGAGGATAGCGACTCCAGGCGGTTCAGGATTTGTTCTTCGGCGGTCCTTTTGACGTCCGCTGCAACCGTGGGCGTAAGCGCAACTTGCATCAGATCGAAAGTGAACAATCGACGCAGCATCGGTATCGTGATGTGCCGGGGCGTGCGAGGATGCGTCGCAAGCGCCAGTAGCACCTTCCGACTCTTCATCACACTAGGATTTCGCCCGAGCAGTGCAAGGGTTGAGGCGTTTACATCCGAGCGCTTTAACAACGCGAGGGCCTGATCTTCGCTGAGTTCATAGCCAGCGGCATTTGCAACATCGTCGGAAACATGTTCGCTCGAAGTATTCTTCGGCGTCTCCGCCGCGGTTTCAGTCGAGTTGGACCCTGGCTTATTCATCCGCCTCTACAAAGAGTCCGTTGTCCCAGATGCAAATCCTCTTCTCGCACGTTCCAGCGCGCCGAGCGCCGGATCGATCGTCTTAGAATCGTAGCTGGCCCACGGACACTGTGACCGCAAATGATCCCCGAAGGAAGCCTTCACCTGCACGCTGTTCGCAAAGACTCCCCCATGAGTGGCTACGTGAACCTCGTCGGACTCCGCGAATAAACGGCGGATGACGGTCTCTGCCAACTCCGCCAGTTCGCGCCCTGCGTCGTCCAACACCTGATTGGCAATCGAATCTCCCGCACCCGCTGCCTGTGAAGCAGAGAGTACTACGGGAAACAGCAATGCGAAATCTGGGGGAGGATTCGCGTTGGCCCTGACAATCAACTCCTCCGCCGTCGTTGCACCCAGCTCGCCCGTCAAGTCTTTCAAGAGAGTGGAACCTTCTCCGCGATCACTTGCGCGCAGTGCGGCGCTGATCGCGGTGACGCCAATCCAATGTCCGGAACCTTCGTCCGAAATCGCGTGTCCCCAGCCTCCGGCCCGGGCCGTCTTGCCTCCTGCGTTCCGAGCGTAGGCGATCGAACCCGTGCCCGCTATCACGATCACGCCGGGACCCGAACCGAACGCAGCTTCGAACGCGATCTCATAGTCACCCCCAACCTCGATGTCGCCACCTACGACACCGGACAGCAGTCGCCGCAGAGTGCTTTCGATCTCGCGGCGAACGCCTCCCGCCACACCAGCACACGTCCGAACAATCTCGCGCGGAGAAACTCCCGCTTGCACACAGGCTTCGTGAATCGCAGCCGAAAGAGAGCTCTGCGCACAGCTCTCGCCAACTCGCAGCACATTGCAACCGGAAGAAGTCCCTGACCCGAGCTGTGAATTTTCGTCGCCGACGATGCAGCGGGTCTTGCTGCCTCCGCCGTCAATCCCTAGAAAGAGTGCCACGAGCGTAGTTCTACCACAATCACAATAATGTGCAGGGACAGGGTGAGGAACTTAAAACCTGATCGGGCGGACAATCACTGCGTGCGCACAACTAAAGTACCCGCAATCATGTCGTGCAGCGCCTGCTTGCGCTCAGTGAATCCGGCCATGATGTACCCGATGAGCAGAATCATTGCGGAAGGGAACTTCGCGAAATAACGCCCGCTGGCACGTGCAAAGGAAATGCGGTGGCCTTCGAGGTCGGTAACTTTCAGCCCGAGCACCATTTTGCCAACGGTGGCCTGCCTGGAAGAACTCTCCATCGCCGCTTCATAGATCCAATTTCCGCAAAGGCTAAAAGCGAACCCTACGATGCCATTGACCAGATGCACGCCAATTCCGGGCATGCGCACTGCCATTCCTGCAACCCCGATCAGAAGCCCGATCATCAGCGACACCGGCCAGATCACGATGCTGACGAGGACCCCATCAATCAGCGCCGCGACAAACCGAATCCAAAACCCTCCGTAGCGAGTAGCGGGAGCAGCCGGAGCATAGATTACCGGCGGCTGCCATGCGGGGCTCTGCGGCCGGGGAGAAATCTCTGGCGCCTCTGGCTGCGGGACCGCCTGCTGCAGTTCCGCCGAAAATGGAGTGCCGCAATTCGCGCAGAATCTTGCCAGAGCTGAATTCTGAGTACCGCAGCGATTGCAATAGACCGTGCCGTTAGTCATGAGCCGTGAATATAAACATCAGCTAGCAACGTGTAAAGGCCTTTCAGTTTCCACGCACTTCATTTCCAGGACGGCCGTCGATCAGAAGCTTTCATCCAGCGTGATCTGCTGCACCATTTCCTCGAGTTTCTGCTGCTCCTGGGCCTGTTTCTGCTGCAAGTCTGAAATCTCTTTGTTCAGAGTGTTCAAGCGATCTTCCTGGGAGTCGAGTTGCTTGGTGTAACGTTGCAGCAACGCCTTCTCTTCCGCGCTGCCTTTGAGCGCTTTCATGTTCTCGCGGATGCGGGCCTGGTCCAGATTGATCGCATTGAGTTCTTTTTGTCGAGAATTAATCTCCGCTTGCAGCCTGCCAATCCGGTTCTTGTGATCGAGCACGCCTCGAAAGGCCTGCTCCAGCGCCGGCGTCATGCGGTTCTCTACCGCGAGCACGTCCACTTGGTTGTCCGTGATGTCCGTAAGCTGAGACCTGGTTTCATCCGGATGGAATTCTTCGACGGTGAGCTCGCTCGTCTTGCTCGGCTCGACGGCCACGCGGAAGCGGTAATGCGTTGCCGAAGTTTCCTCTGGTTTGTTGGCTTCCACTAGTTTCCATCCTTCGCGCACCGGGTGCTCGACCACAACCTGCCGCGAAGCCGTATCGGAATTGCGGACTGTGTATTTGACTTTGTTGCGCTGTTCTCTGGAAATGAAGACTACGCCCTTGGCTATGCGGACGTGGCTCACAGGCTGGTTTTTGAATTCTGACTCCGCAGTGACGCGCACGGCAGTATCGGCGGCATAAGAGAGCAGGCGGCGCTCATCAGGATGGACGGTTTCAATCAGACCCTCACCTGCGAAGGTGCCGCTATCAATGATGTTGAAGGTTCCAGAATCGAGGGTCTGGCCGCTGGCGTTTTTGATCCAAAGCGCGCGCAGCGGCCGCTGATTGCTATTCGCAGTCCACAGCGTGACCTTCTCGGCCTCAATTCGTGACTGCAGGATGGGGACCAGCGCCGATTGGTTTTTGCCGATATTGATGCTTTGCTTGAGGTTGTACTCAAAATAATCACCGAGATCTTTGCCTTCGGCTGCTGCTTCCAATTTCGCGTATTGTTCGAGCCGGTCATACTGTTGAGGCGAGTTTGCCGGCTGCACGCTCGATGTTTGGAAAGACTTCTCGGCCCTCAGATCGAGCTTCCCGGCTGTTCCGTAACTGAGTGGTCCTCCAACAACAACGCCCATATGGCCGCCCGGAACTCCGCCCACGGCACCGTTCACCACCGTCGGTTGCGTGATCTGCGGAGCCCCCTCCTCCTTCATGGTCGCTTCATGCGTCTGCGGAGTCAGCATTGCTGCCTGCGGCAATGGAACTACGGGCCGGCGACCGTACAACGGTTGCGAAATGTCCTGAATAAACGACTGCGGGGCACCAGCCACCAGCGACAACTGCACATCCTTCCAGTCTTCGCCGATGGTGTTGTCCACGATGGCCCAGCCTTGAAGCAGCGGCTTCTCGCTTGGCTTGTCCGGCAGGATGATTCGGTATGTGCTCTTCCATACCGGCACTTCGCTGATATAGCTCACGAAGATTTCGCGGTCGCCGCTTCCAGTGGCAGAGATCGTCATTCGCCGAAGATCACGCGCCCGCGAAGAGCCGATAAGGTTCAGGTAGCGTCCGACTTCATCGCTGAGGTCGCGCTCGGCCAGGCGAACGGACACGGCTGGGCCGAGCTCAAAATTCCGCATCTCTCCGGAATCGGTCATGACGGAGAATTCCGTCACCTGATAATTCGTGCCCTTTTCGGTAGTCCGTTGCTCCTGCTCCACGCTGAGCAAACGTCCGGTGGCCGAATTGGATCCACTGCGAACCTCAACTCGCGCACCACGCATCGCAGAAAGGAAATCCGTTCGCGTGATCTCCTCCCCAAACGGCAGGCGCAGAGCTTTCAGCCGCTCATCCAACGGCGCAATGGAATTGTAGCGAACGCCGGAAATGCGCCCATCGCCGAGATCCACGACGGTCAGCGATTTGAGCACATCGTTGAGCTGAGCAGTGGTGAAATCAATTGCCAGCTCCTGATTCCCCCGGACCCGCGTCGAGTGCTCAAAATATCCGACGCCGTTCTTGTAAAGCACAACTCGCTTTACGGGAAGCCGGGCCGAATCGGCGGTCGCGGAACCTTGAGCTACAGTTTTTGTGGGTTTAGGAGTCTCAGTTTTCTGCTGCGCAAAAGAGAAAACCGTAGATGTGAAGAAGACAAGAACAGCCCAACGTTGCGTGCGCAATTCGCACCTCCCGCCGTGAGCGGCACTTTATCAGAAGAACGCGTGGACCGGATAGTCTTGCGATGTAAGTAGCTGAACCGTTGGTTGCTTAGCCATATCCGAGGCCATTCACTCTCCGAGCAGGCCCCTCGGCCAGCTAGACTCTACCTGCGATGTCAGCAACTCAAAGCTGCAATATCTACATATTGAACAACGTTCCAGGCGCCCCACTTCCGTAGTTGAGCGTTGGGCAGTTAGCAGAAGAGCGGGGGTTATTACAAAGATAACGTAACTCTGGTCATGTTGCTGTAAGGGTATGGTGCCTAGATACTTCCCTAGGACACTTCCGCCGACGGCTTTCGCAGGTTGCACTATGGATTTCTAGATGTTGGATGGCAAACAACTCAAGACTCTAGGGCTGCGCTTTGCCCGTGCCCTGCACATGACCATCAAGACCGCGGTGATGTTTACCGTGGAGCACAAGAGCGTTGAGCGTCCCATCCAACAAAGCTTTCAACTCCTGAACCATCTGCTCAAAGAAGCCGGGCAATTTACCTTCGGTTTCGTCGACAACCAGGTCATGCTCAACAATCTGCTGACGACCGATACTTCCCTTCGCCACCTGGAAATAGAATTTCTAAAGCGCGGAGTTGCGGCTGTGACCTTCGAGCCGGGACTCACGCTCGGCCGATATAAAAAGGTTGTCGGCTTACTCTCGGTCCCTAGCAAGGTCATCGATGATGCGGGTGGGATTTTGGTGTTCCTCGATCAAAATGAAATCGAGGGAGCGCGTATTCTCCCTGCCGCCAAGAATCAGAAGAAGGACGAGCACGGAGATACGATCATCGAGACCGATTCCGAAGCCTACATCCTTTCCAAGCAGATGGGCGAGGAACAAGCTCCCCGGGACTTGATGGACTCTATCGATGCCCTATTGGAATCGGCCTGGTTGGACCCTTCGACGCGGGCCGAGGTTCTCTCCGATTTTGCGGCCCGAGGAATGGACGGATCTGGATACGGGGTTCCCGTTGAAACGCCCAATCTAGTGATTCTGAAACCAGGCGAGGTGGTCACATCGGCGCCCGCTGGACCGGACGGCGCTCCAGTTGACACGCAGCCAGTAACGGGTGGTTCCACTATATCTGGGCAAGGAAACGAAACCGCGAGGACAGGGGGTGCCGGCGGAGTATTCGGGGGAAACGCTGGAGGCAGTGGCGGCCCGTTTGGGTCAACGTGGATCGGGCCCGGCGTTCCCACAAACCTTGGCTCTGCCGCTGGAGGAGACGGCCCATTGGGTTCGGGCGAAGCCAGCACCGGAAGCGGCGGAATGCCTGGACTTGGCAATGCTGCTGGACGCAGCCAAGGAGGCCCTTGGACCTCCGGCTCAGGCAGCTTCATGGATTTAGTGGAAGCATCCGTGCAGCGCTCCCTTCTGGAAGAAAAAGGCAATCCGCAAAAGTCGTACACATCGCTGGCGCGCATCTTGCGCACTACGGGAGTGGACAAGATTCTCCAGCATTTTCCGGCCGATCGCCGCGAAGAACTCGCTAGCCTGCCGCCTGAGCAGTTGGCTGCCGAATACATCGAAGACACAGCCCTCCAACTAGCGGGCGCGAAACTCAAGACCTCCGCCGACAAATCGGAAAAGCTCTTGATCGAGGCAGATGTTGTCCGCGTCCTGGCGCGTAGCTTGCAAGCCACCCACATGGCGGACCGTTTGGCGCAAAAACTCGTCAAGTTTATTCACGAATTCGCTGTCCCGCCTCACGTTCAGGAGAAGATCCGAGACGAACTACATTGGAGTTCCCTGAATAGCAGCAAGAAATTTGCCCGGCTGATGAGCATTAAGCACTATTCCTCCACCGAGTTTCGGTGGCTGATGGAGCTTTCGAAAGAGCTCGTGACGTTGCGGGACATGGACCGCACCTCTGCGCTAACCAGTCACTACTTCGACTTCCTCGATGAGGAAGGCGTGCAAATCGTCACCACTGAGTTGAGCCGGGCACCCGAGTTAATTCGCTGTGTTTCGCTCGCCTACGTGGGATTTGCCTCCCAAACAGCAGAACGGCTGGGTCGAGTCTTGCTACGCGAAGGCGTCTCCGATTATGTTCACTTCCTGGCGGCAAGCGCATTGAGCGTCTTGTCTCAAGCGATCGTAGCCTTCGAAGATTTCCAGGATGTTCTCGCAATCGGCGTTTCACTGGAGACTTCGCGGAACCGGGACCCAAAAAAACATGCGAAGTGCTGTGGTACGGGGCTCAATCGATTGCTCCCGGCCGCGGCCGTCGAACGCATCGTTGAGTTATTTCTGCTGCAGCGAGGCGATCCTGCTTGGGGAAAGACTGCCGCGACCCTGCTTCGTCTGGCCGCTCCCGTCAGTACTGAGATCGTTTTCAATCATCTGATCCGCGAGGAGGACACCAAGAACCGTCTGTCACTTCTACGTCTCGTCGGAAAGCTCGACCAGGGAAGCGTCGAGGTTGCCTACAAATATCTAGCAGACGAGCGATGGTACGTAGTGAGAAACATGTGTGGCGTGTTGGCGGAACTGAAGGACCCGGAGTTGGCCGACCATATCACACCCGCGCTGGAACATCCGGACGCTCGAGTCCAACAGGCTGCCCTCAAGGCGCTGGTCAACAGCCGGACCGTGCGTGCAGCCCCGGTGTTGGCTGGCTCGCTCTCCAAGCTGGCGCCCAACGTACTCGATGAAGCGCTTAATGAGCTGACTTTCATGAGGCACCCGAAAACCATCGCAGGGCTGGAGGAATTCGTTACTGCTGACAGCGGCAGCCTGGCTGCCTCGAAAAAAGCGATTCAAGTGCTGGCTTGCATCGATGATGATGAGGCCCTGCAAGCCCTGGACAGACTATTCCGCAACGAAGAGTTGGATAGCAAAATTCGGCGAACCGTCCTCACCGCCATCTGCAAGAACGCGTCGCCTGTGGCGGTCCAACTTTTGCAAGAACTTGCTGCAACTCACAACCCCTTCACTGACGAAATACGCGCCGAACTCAAAATGCGCAGCCCCAGTTAAACCTTCGCTTCGGCCATCCAAATTACGCTGGAGTTCCTGCGGCCTGCATACCCTGCTTGCATTTGAAGTCCCGCAGCGACAGCTCAATCCCGCCAAACTCACGATGTTCATTGTGATCGAGAGTGAACGCAATATCGAGTAGATCGCCTGGCAGAAGCTTCTCCAGCGCTACACGTTTGGCCAACTTCCACCCCACGGCATTGTAGGTGAGCGACCGGCGCCAGCCTGACTGCCCATTGGCCGCCAGCTTCAGGCGAACGTGCTTCTCTTTCAGAACCTTCGGGGGAGCAACAAGCCGCGCGGCACTGGCGCAGAATACCGGCTCGGGGTTCCCTGCTCCAAATGGCTCCAGCTTTCGCAAGGCCTCAAACAGTTCCGGAGTAACTGAATCGAGCGCGAGTTCGGCATCGATGTTCAGCACCGGCTCGAAATCAGCAAGGCAAAGGCGCGATCGCGAATAGGTATCCAGCTGCGCTCGCAATTCCGACACGCGCGCAGACGGCAACGAGAATCCCACCGCGTGAGCATGGCCTCCGTAACGCGTAAACAGAGCTCCGCAGGACTCGAGAGCATTCAGCAGGTGAAACGCGGGAATCGATCTGCCGGATCCATGCGCCTCTTCGCGATCGCGTGATACAACAAGCGCGGGGCGACCGTAGCGTTCTACTACGCGCGCGGCGGTGATTCCGATGACTCCGCGGTGCCATCCATCGCCATCAATCACCATGCAATAGGAGTCACGCAGGGCCGCGTCTTCGGTCAGGCGCAGCTCGATGGCGTCGACGATCCGCCGCTCTTCCTCCTGGCGCTCGCTGTTCAGCTTGTCGAGGCGGTGGGCGATGTCGCGGGCTCGGGCCGCCTCTTTCACACTGAACAACTCGATGACGTCTTTTGCGACGTCCATGCGGCCTGCCGCATTGATTCTCGGCGCAATCCGAAACGCCACCTCGCCTGAGCTCAAAGGCTTGCCGCTGAGCTGCGCTACTTCCAGCAACGCCTTCAGCCCGGGATTTACCGCCGAGCGTAAAGCATTCAGCCCCAAGCTGGCGATCACGCGGTTTTCTCCAATGAGTGGGACTGAATCCGCTATGGTCGCAATGGCAGCGACCTTCAAAAACGAGAGCAGTAGCTGCGACTGGTCGCGATGCGCAAGCCTCTTCTGCATGAGAGCTTGGGCGACCTTGAATGCGATGCCTGCCCCACATAGAGATTTGCAGGGATAATCACAGCCCGGCTGATTAGGATTTACCACTGCCAACGCGTGCGGCAATCCGTCTGGCCCGGGCAGGTGATGGTCGGTGATGATGAGATCCACGCCTGCGCGACGCGCACTCTCAGCCGCGGCAAACGCGCGAGTGCCCGAATCCACGCTGATCACGAGTCGGATGCCGGCGGCTGCGGCGCGCTCAATCACATCTCCGCGGAGGTCGTAACCCTCGCGCATGCGGTGCGGAACGTGGAAGTCCGCTGCGCCCCCGCAAAGTTCGATGGCAGTTTTCAAGATCACGACGGCAGTCGTACCATCCACGTCGTAATCGCCGTAAACCAGAATGCCCTCTCGGCGCTCGATGGCGGAGTCAAGCCGATCGATCGCGGCTCTCATCCCAGTCATCAAGTAAGGGGAATGCAGAGAATCGAGTGACGGCGAGAGAAAAGGCACAGCTGACGCAGGAGAATCAATCCCGCGCAAGAGCAGGAGCTTCGCCAGAATGCGACTAACGGCAGGACTCTTCTGGAAGAAGCCTAGCGACGAGATCTGCTCCGCCAATACTTGGACGCGGGCGGGCTGAGTTTGCTTGAGATTCCAGCGCACGGCTAGGGTTCGTCGTCCGCTCCCGACTCGTCAATGGCTAGACCGCCAAAGTCCTCGGCAACCTCGACCAGCCGCTGGTAGTGGTCGTACCATTCGGTCGAGCCTTCGTAGAGCATCATGACGCCCTGAAAAGCAAAGCCAAGTTGCACGAAGCCAGTCTTGCCAAGATAGGTTCGCAGCCAACGAGCGTCTTCAAGGTCCTCGTCGCTGGTGAATTCGGCGCTGCTCAGGCGTTGAATCATCCCTTCCAGCTCTTCCTTCTCAAGCTGCCAGGAATCCATAGTCAGAAAGGGCGAACCGGAGGCTTTCGCGAGTTCCACAAAATCTTTCCACCCGTCGCTGTCGTCGCCGGGCTTCCACATGACCGTTTGGACCTCTTCATGGTCAACGTATCCAGGGAAACGGCGCATGCCATGGCCTTCGATGAAGGCGACCATGTCATCTTTCATGGTTGCGAGATCGTCGGGGAGGGAGGCCATCGCTCAGAGCATTGTATGCCAGTTGGCTCTAAGCCGTCAGCCATCAGCTATCAGGAAAAGCATTCTCGATTAGCTCTCACACGGGTGCCTGAATTTTGGCGAGGCCGGTTTTCCTCATAGCTGATGGCTGACAGCTGAGAGCTGTTTTCCTGTGCTAAACTATTTTTTCACTCCAACTCCCAACGACATGCTGCTTTCGAAAGAATATGTGGGCTATCTGGCCCGCGAAACCGTCAAAAGACTGGCTGCCTCCGAATTCATCGAAACTAAGTCCCTGCCAGCAGTTACAGAGAAGGTACATGCGGCCATGCTGGAGGAACTGCAGCTTGAAGACCGCATTAATGATGAGGTGCGCGTGATCCTCGAAGCCTACTCCGACGAGATGCGCAACACCGGCGCGGACTACCAGGAAATGTTTCGCAAAGTGAAAAACGAGCTCGTCCGGAAATACAAGGCGGTGCTGTGAGACTCAGCCGCGACAAAGTGAATAAGGTTGCGCACGTGGTCACAGATGCTCTCGCTTCTATCGATGAACTGGACTTTGTCGAAGACCGCAACACCATCCGCCTGGAAGTTCGTAAGGTCCTCGAAGATCTGCTGAACCAGGAAGCAAGGATCGATCAGTCCGCGCGCCAAAAAATCGAAAGCCAGAAACGCACCATTCTTGAAGGCAGCCAGGAATGGGACATCCTTTACCGCAAGTACTACAACGAGGAAGTCAAGAAACTCGGCGTATAGAATCGCCACACCCGCCAAAGAAGAGCCCCGCAGTTTGCGGGGCTTCACAAAGCTCTTGAGAAAGAAACAACTCACGCGGCCTTGCGCTTGGCGACGGCGTGGGTTCGCTCAAGATATTTCGTCAAGTTCGAAGTAATTTGCTTGTGCGGCAGGCTCTTGAGCCACTGATAGCGCGGGACACTCCTGCGTTCTCGGCGGCTGCCTACGTTCCCGCGAATTAAAATACTTGCTGGTGTTTTTTCAGCAGTTACCTGGTGCCATCCACTGCCCGCGGAAATATCAAAAGCACCGATGTAACCGCCTGGAAGCAAACCTAACGGCGCAGTGATCCGGCCTTGGTGGTCGAACTGCGTCGAATTGGGAGCACGGAAGCTTTCAAACCACGCCGGCAAAACAAAGTCGGAGACCAAAACGTCGCCAATCTGGTAGCCCAGATTGTCGGCTTCGCAGGCGTCACAGACCTCGTATGCATACAGGGTTCCGGCTGTCTGGCTGTCCGTCTGTACCAACACCGTCAGATTAATGTTGGGATCGGCCAGCATTTCAAGCAATTCATGGCTGGCCGTAACCGACCACGAGCTCCCCAATTTAAGGTCTGTGCCCGCGAAAACCTTTCCTATAGGAAGACCATCGGGAGTGAGATCGTGATATCCGAGAGCGCCGGCCTGATCGGAATCGTCGAGAATAGACAACCACCACGTTCCGGGTGGCGGCGGGGTGCCACTCGGGATGAAAGTCAGTTGGGCATCGACTCCCCACGCTGGCAGGAAATCGTGGGTGACTTGCTGTTGCAAGGCATCGACCACTAGAGCAATGTCACTGTCTTGCAATACTGTGCTGGCGTTGATAACCGATATTTGAATCGGAGTCTGAGGGTTTTGCGGCATGGCATCTCCTTTCAAAAACGAATTCGGAGAACGCGCAGGGGAAGGTGCGTGACTCTTTCCTCAAAAATTTATGCCCGTGCGAGGGGAATTGCAAGGGGGCCCTGTGGATTTTGCTGTCTGGTTTTCCCAGTCTGGAACCACCGAAGGTTCGGTCAGCAGCTTAGAATTCTGGGTAGGGAGTCCGCCGGATTGATCCCATCGAACAATCTCGATAACTTGATACGAAATGCGGCCCAAGATGCCGGTTTTGAACTCGCTGGCATTTCGTCGGTTCAAGACTTTCCCGAACTCGCGCGCTTTCCGGAATGGATTGCCGCCGGCCATGCCGGAGAAATGAAGTACCTCGAATCCCGCGATGATGCCGGCAACCTTCGCAGAGCTTCTCTCAAGACTGCATTCCCGTGGGCGCGCAGCGTCATCGTGTGTGCAATGAATTACAACACCGCGCACTCTTACTCAACGGACGTCAGCAACCCTGGCCAAGGATGGATTTCCCGCTACGCTTGGAGCCGCGAAGATTATCACGACTCCGTGTTGCGCCGATTGCGTGAAGTGGAACTGAAACTGAAAGAAATCTGCCCGGGCACCCCGCTCGAAACCCGCTCCTACGTGGACACCGGACCGATCGTCGAGCGTGTTTACGCAAAGTTCGCTGGAATCGGATGGCTCGGCAAAAACACTTGCCTTATCAACCAGAAGATTGGGTCATGGCTGTTTCTTGGCGTGATTGTAACGTCGCTTAAATTGTCTCCCGATCTGCCCGCCCCCGACCGCTGCGGAACTTGCACTCGATGTATCGATGCCTGTCCCACCCAAGCCCTCATCGCGCCATATGAAATGGATTCCAACAAATGCATTGCGTATTTGACCATCGAAAAGCGCGGGTCCATCCCGGACGAAATGCGCGAGGGCATTGGGCATCAGGTTTTCGGTTGCGACATTTGCCAGGACGTGTGTCCCTGGAACCGAACGGCCCCAGCCACCGACAAGCCAGAGTTTCAGCCGCGTGAAGGTCTCGTCAATCCCGCGCTGGCGTGGCTTGCTCAAATCAGTGAAGAAGGATTTCGTGAGAAGTTTCACGGCTCACCCGTGAAGCGCGCCAAACGTTCCGGCCTGCGCAGAAATGCCCTGATCGCAATAGGCAACAGTGGAGATGGGGATCTTCTCCCTATTGCCGAACAGGCCTCAAGTGATCCGGACCCTGCGGTTTCTGACGCCGCACAATGGGCCATGAGGCGGCTGGCTGGAAGCTAGTTCAGGAAAACCTAGCCTGGCAGTTACAGCGCTTTCAGAAGATTGGTGGCGGGGGAAATACGAACTGCCGCCAACAAATGGCAAGTATCTCCTCAGAACTAGGTTTGAAACTGTGGAAACAGGGTAGAGTTATTTCAAAAGCAGATGAAAAAGGCGCTTATCACAGTTGCGGTCACCATCCTATTCTGGATGGTTATAGCCAAAGCCGTAACCGGGTGCTACACAGCAATCTGCAAGGGTTACTAGGCAGGCGCAGGGTAAGCCTGCCGGTCGTTTCATCATCTCCCCAGAAAGCCCGCTGTCGCTGTTTTTGATTTCCTCTTTGTATTGACAAACGAGGTATAATTGTGCCGCTCCCCAGAAAAATTGATCGCGGTAGGTAACGGGGCATGTCTGAAGCAGTTGTGCGTCTGTGGTCGTTGGGATACCGCTCGCATTACTGTGCTCCCGCTCATGCGTGAGCGGACATCACTGAATCTCGTACTGGCAATCCAGCGAAATTCCACCTACGCGCTTGCTGTGATTGTGGAGAAGTCGTGAAGATTGTAAAGGAGACGCATATGGTCGGCTCTCAGTTTGACGAGCAAAAAAGGTTGGCCTGCTGTCGCAGCTCCGCCGCGCGATTAGTTCTCTTTGCCGGGATCTGCTTGGCGGCAGTATGTTGTTTTGCCACTGACGGCGCCCTACCCAACATCTCGGCGAATGATAACCGAGCGCCTGCTGGGCGGCTCGACTCCGGCGTTCTCACGTTGCATCTGGAATTGCGCGAAGGCGTATGGCATCCCGAAGCAGAAGATGATCGCGCCATCAATGTTTATTCGTTCGCCGAAGAGGGACGTGCGCCGCAGACCCCGGGGCCGCTCATCCGCCTTCCACAGGGGACCGAGATTCGGGTGTCAGTTCATAACCTCCTGACCGAAGCGGCAATTGTTCATGGACTCGAACCGCACCCAGGCGATCCCAAAAACGTGATGGGGCTTGCGCCCGGTGAGACGAAAGAAGCCCGCTTCGCCGCCGGCGAACCGGGTAGCTATTTCTATTGGGCATCCACGTTGGAGGGTAGCACCAAGAACCGGCGTCGAACATCCACCTCCGAGGGGGGTATCGAAACCCGGCGTACCGAGGAAGGCATGATGTCGGGTGCCTTTATTGTGGACGCTCCCGGCGCCAGCGCGGATGATCGCATTTTCGTGGTCCAACTGTGGGCCACCCACTTGTTCGAGCGCAGCTTCAAGAGCGCACTTTCGATCAACGGTAAGTCGTGGCCCTATACAGAACGGCTGCACGCACGTCTCGGGCAACCTGAGCGCTGGCGCGTTGTGAATGCGACCCCTCTCGAACACCCCATGCACCTGCACGGCTTCTACTTTCACGTGGATGCCGTCGGCGATGGAGCTGTTGAACACACTTTCACCGCAGCAGAACGGCGCATGGCCGTGACTGAGTTAGTTCGGCCAGGACATACGTTCGATATGACGTGGATGCCGGAACGCACGGGGAACTGGATCTTCCACTGCCACATTCTGGACCACATGATGGGTGACTACAAATCTCCATGGCTCTACGGACCCGACGGCCCTCCACCCATGGTGGCACAGTCTATGGAAGCACACTCCCAGGAAGGGAATGAGAACGCGAACATGGGCATGGGCGAACTGGTGATGGGAATAACCGTGACTGACGACAGCCTACGGATAATTCCCGCCAAAGCGGTCATCCCAGCGCCTGCTGTCGAGAGGCACTTGTTTGTTCGTGAACGTCCGGCCAGCCCATATGTGCCGGCCGGGCCGGGGTTTTACCTTGAAGGCGTGAGCAAGGAGGTCGGCGCTGCTGGCCCGCCGCTGGTGATTACGCGGGGCGAACGCACCGCCATAACTGTCCACAACGAATTAAAGGAATCTACAGCCATTCACTGGCACGGGCTGGAGATCGAAAGCTATTACGATGGAGTTCCCCTCTGGGACGGCACAACCCAACACATGACTCCATACATCGCCCCGGGAAGTTCATTCGTCGCGTACATGACGCCGCCGCGCGCTGGAACTTTCATCTACCACACTCACTGGAATGACGTGCGGCAGTTGACGGGAGGAATGTACGGTGCACTTCTAGTGATAGCACCGGGACAGGAGTACGACCCCGCAACCGATAAAGTGTTTGTGCTCGGCCGCAGCGGCCCCGATGAGATGCATGACCCCCTGGCCCTCAACGGCAGCCCTCAACCGGGATTGATGGTTCTGCTGGCTGGCCAAACCTATCGCTTCCGGTTCGTTAACATCACGCCAAATGACCGTGTTATGGTCACTTCGTTGATCACGGAGAACCATCCGGTGAAATGGCGGGCGATTGCGAAAGACGGCGCCGATCTGCCGCCACAACAGGCAACCGTGCAGGATGCGGTGCAGACCATCAGTGTGGGCGAAACCTACGATTACGAGTTCGCGCCCCAGGCGCCTGGCCAGTACGAGCTGCGGTTTTGTTCTGACTTTGGCAGCGAGGTGACACAGATGATCGCGGTCGTCCCGCCAGGTGCGCCATTCAGCGTTTTCGCCGCAAAGGGCACCGCCCAGCACCCATAGTTGCTTCTGGTTAATTTATCTTGTCCAGGATGTCGGTAGCGAGTCGGGGTGAAACCCACCGCTACCGAATTGTCACTGCCATGTCATCGCGCTTACGCGCCAAGCTATAATCTAAGCAGCCCTTCTTCGATTCTCGAGCGAACTCAGGGAAGCGAACGCGGCTGACGAGGAGCATCCATGGCCCTGCAAAAAACTGACAAGATCTGGCACAACGGCAACCTCATCCGGTGGGAAGACGCGACCATTCATGTGATGGCGCATGTGGTTCACTACGGCTCCTCTGTGTTTGAGGGAGTCCGCTGCTACGCTCCGCCTTCAGGGCCGGCAATCTTTCGCGCCGACGAGCATATGCAGCGTCTGCTCGATTCGGCGAAGGTATACCGGATGGATGTTGCATTCACCAAGCAGGAGCTGGTCGCTGCCATGGTCGAAGTGGTGAAAACCAATGGCGTATGGCCTTGCTATGTGCGTCCAATTGCATTCCGCGGTTATGGCGATGCGGGTGTGTCTCCCAACAAGTGCCCGGTCGAGGTCTACATCGTGAATTACCCCTGGGGCAAGTACTTGACGCAAGATGATTCGGGCGTAGACGTGTGCGTCTCCTCGTGGACTCGCATTGCCCCCAATACTCTGCCGGCGTTGGCCAAGTCCGGCGCGAATTATATGAACTCGCAATTGATCCGCATGGAAGCGACGGTTAACGGTTACGTCGAAGGCATCGCGCTCGATGTCAACGGATACGTAAGCGAAGGATCAGGCGAAAATATATTCATCGTACGCAATGGCGTGCTGCAGACTGCGCCGCTTGGAAACTCGGTGCTGCCCGGCATAACGCGCGATTCAATTCTGAAGCTGGCGCGGGAACTTGGGATTCCTGTGGTCGAGGCCGGTATTCCACGCGAGATGCTGTACATCGCCGATGAAGTATTCTTCACCGGGACCGCTGCCGAGGTCACGCCGATCCGCAGTGTGGACCGAATTTCCGTGGGTGACGGAAGTGTGGGTCCCATCACCAGGGCCCTGCAGCGAGAATTCTTCGGCATCGTGCGCGGCGAGAAAGCGGACCGCTTTAACTGGCTGACGCCAGTGCCGGTTCCGAGCAAACAGCCGGTGGGAGTGTAAGGTCGCGTTCTCTTTCGCTCCTTCAGGGCTTGCTCTCCCTTGCCCCAGGGTTAACGCCCGGGGCTACGATCTCATGCCGCTTCACGGCTCAAATTTGGATGCGCGGTTTGCCTCCTGCTGCTATACTCCCCTGCGCAAGTTCAACTCAGGAGGAACGCATGCGTATTACAGCTTGTTGTTGTCTGCTACTGGCAGTTCTGGTGCTGGGATCTACAGTCCAGCCCGCACGTGCTGACGATTCCAGCAAAATGGTATACGCAGCCGGCGCCACGGCTAAATTCACAAATATGCCCGGCCTTCCAACTTGCAGCACATTGTCTGTGCTGAATGGCGATCCGTCGAAGGGAGGCTCGGTAATACTGGTGAAGGCAGCCACAGGTTGCGTTGTCCCCTGGCACTGGCACACGCCCACCGAGCAACTAATGGTTCTTTCAGGCCGAGGTAAGGCAGAGATGAAGGACGGCGCCCCGGTTACTCTGCACGCGGGAGACTACTTGAGCATGCCGAGCAAGGGCGCTCATCAGTTCACTTGCGTTTCGGCATGCACGTTTTTTCTCTCGAGCGATGGCGTATTTGACATTCATTATGTGGACGCCAGTGGCAAAGAAATTTCTCCGGATGAGGCTTTGAAGAGCAAAGCCAAGGCTCCCGCAAAAAAAGGCCCGGCGAAAAAAGAAATGAAAGACATGAAAATGTAATTGTGTCCAACGCGGGGCCCGCGATGTCGGGCCTCTTTCTCATTCCGTCTTCCAGGGAGGTCTATATGGAAGAGCGAATTCGCTTTATCACCCACAGAGGCAGGCAGGTCCTGCTGGTGGATGTTTCCAATTGCACATCTGCCGAAATGATCAAGCTCGCGCAGCTGCTCCCTACTCATCTTGCCGCTGAGCCACACGGCTCGGTGCTGCTGCTGGCCGATTTCACCGGTTCGAAGTTCGATAAAGCAGCATTCGAAAGCCTGAAACAGGCGACCGTCTACGACCGCCCGCACTTGAAGCGCTCGGCCTGGGTGGGTACCGAGGCGCTGCCAAAGGTTTTCTACGAAAACCTCAAGGCATTTTCCCAGCGCAACCTGCCCACATTCAAGACGCGTGAAGAGGCGCTGGAGTGGCTGGTCGCCGAAGAGAAGATGGCCAGCGGGCAGTGATCAGTTATCAGCGAACCGATGTCATAGCGGTTCCCCAGCCTGGGCTCGTCAGTGTGAGCGCAGCCAGAGGCACACAATACGTTACAACGTCCAGGAGAGACACGGACGGCGCTCCGCCGGCGCCGCCGCTGGTCTTTGTGCACGCTAACTGTATTACTGGGAGCTATGAACTACGCCGTTTATCGGCTGAGATCCGAAATGTATAACCGCGGCACCCGTGAGGGTCACCTTAATATTTGAAAACGCGACGCTGTTGCCGCCGACGATATCTATCGTTGCGGTTGAGGGTGTCCCGAATGGCGGCGGGAAGTTTCCATTCCCGGTAATCGTGACCGGGCCGGTTACCTCAAAACCATTAGCTAGGGGCGTTACCGTGCCATTGACCAGAGTGATGTGGTGCGTGTGCGCACTGCGTTGCTTGGCGGAATTTAAGTCAGTTACTCCAAGGTCGGAGCGCACCATGGTCAAGGCTGCTGAGAAATCGGCCTCGCCAGAGTCTCCGTTGAGGTCTAAGGACCAGGTACCACTAATCTCCCACGGGCCACCGACGCTTGCGGGCGTAAAGTCATTGATCGTCCCACGAAAATGCACCGGAGTCGGAACTTGGGCCAGCGCGCCAGTGCTTATCGCCAGCACGAAGACCCCGATTTGTACAACCCACCAGAAACCTTTGCTCTTCATGACAGACCTCCAAGTCTGATAGTGAGTTGCACTTATTGCTCATCGCGCTTGGCAATTGCAATGCAGGTTCTCTAAAGACGGGATAAATTTCGTGTAAATCCCTAAGTGGCTGGAGCGGTTGCTTCTTCTTCGATCATGGGGCATGATTTCAGCAGCGCACGCCAAGAAATTTGCGGGGATTTTACGGCCCAAGAATTCCATTTCGGCGACTTCACACTCGATGAAGCCCGCTACCAGCTCCAACGGGGTGCACGCACGCTTCGCCTGGAAAAACTCCCGATGGAGTTGCTCATTTTTTTGGTCCAGCGGCGGGGGGATCTGGTATCTCGTGACGAGATCGCTGAGCGCCTTTGGGGTAAGGACGTTTTCCTTGATGTTGATCACAGCATCAATGTCGCTATCCGAAAGATTCGCGTGGTGCTGCGGGATGACCCTGAGAAGCCTCGTTTCGTCGAAACCGTGGTCGGGAAGGGATACCGCTTTGCCGCCCCGGTGAGCCGTAGCAATGGGGACTCCAACCCCCAGGTGCAGCCACTTCCATCGCCAGCCCAGTTAGCTTCGGGTCCTGCGCTTTTACCCGCAGAAAAGAGAATGGTCTCTACCCGCCTGAAGGTACTGCTCGGCGGGGCAGCCGTGTTAGCGCTCCTAGCCATCGGCTTAGGGCTGAACCGCGGCGGAGCGAAGGGCGTCAAGCAACCGCCCATCACGTCTTTGGCGGTATTGCCTCTGAAAAATCTTTCTGGCGATCCAACGCAGGAATACCTTGCTGACGGAATGACCGAGGCGCTCATCGGACGCCTCTCTGGGATCCATGATCTGCGCGTCATCTCCCGCACATCGGTGATGCGTTTCAAAGACACACAGCTCTCGGTGCCAGAGATTGCCAGAACGCTCCGGGTGGATGCCATTGTCGAAGGGTCGGTCATGCGAGAGGGCAGTCGGATTCGCGTGCATGCCCAGTTGATTCGCGGCGCAACCGACGAGCACTTTTGGTCGGAAGCCTACGATCGCGACCTGGGGGACGTGCTTGCTCTCGAGAGCGAGGTGGCGCAATCTATCGCGCGAAAAGTCGAAGTTACGGTCACTGGGAAGGAGCAAGAGAGGCTTACCGCAGTGCGTTCCGTCTCGCCTGAAGTCTATGAGAGTTATCTTAAAGGCCGTTTCGCCTTGGACAAGAGCAACAGCGGAGCTGACATCGAGGAGAGTATTGGTTATTTCGAGGAGGCAATAAAGGGAGACCCGACGTTTGCCCCAGCTTACGTCGGCCTGGCAAACGCGTATGGCGGACTCAGCACGGTTCTTTTCGGCGCTCCCCCCGAAAAGGCGCGCTCGAAAGTAATGAGCGCAGCCAGAAAAGCACTAGAGCTCGATCCGGAATCTGCCGAAGCGCACGTCCTGCTTGCAGACATGCAACAGATACAGTGGCAGTGGGCCGAGGCCGAGGCCGAATACAGGCGGGCCCTCGAGTTGAACCCGAACGACGCTGCCGCGCATCTCGGACTCGCCGACTGGCTGCTGTGCCAGGGGCGCACGGAGGAGGCCTTGGCGTGGGCCCAGCGTGGACGCGAACTCGACCCGCTTGCGGTTTCCGGCACCGACATCGGATGGATTCTGTTCCACGCCCGCCGCTACGACGAGGCCATACGCGAATTGCGCAGCGTGTTGGCGAGACGATCGGACGACGCAGGTACCCTTTGGAATCTTGGATTCGTACTCATCGCCAAAGATCAGCCTGAGGCAGCAATCCCCGTTCTGGAGAAGGCGGTTTCTGTTTCTGACCGTAGCCCAGGCGTTATTGGTGTGCTGGTGAGGGCGTATGCCCACGCCGGGCGACGCACTGATGCACTTCGGCTCCTCGAGGAATTGAAAAAACGCAAGCAGGCCGGGTACGTTCCTGCTGCCGCCTTTGTGAACGCTTATTTGGGACTCGGCGACTACGACCAGGCATTTGCCTGGTTTGAGCGAGCCTACCAGGAACACTCCCACATTCTGCTGTGGCTCAAAGTACATCCCTACTTTGATCCTCTGCGCAGCGACCCTCGTTTTGCAGATCTAGTCCGACGGGTGGGGCTTGAGTAGGCAACTTTTTCGAGATCAGCGGTGAACCCAGGTGGCCCGGAGATCAGCTTCTCCACTTCAGCGACACCGGCCCGGTCATCGGGTGCTTCATTTCTGCTCCGCTACGCTTTGCCTCAAGATGAGCGGCTTTCAATCCGAAATACCATTTCGCTGGACCGTCGGCATCATCAATTAGCATCAGGTGCGGATTATGCTTCAAGCCCTCGCTCTGCCGTTCCATGGTGCGGCGGTCCTGCTCCACAAACTTCGCAAAGACAAATTTCAGCAACGACGGCCCGAACGGCATCCAGCGGAAAATGTTCCAGCACGCGACCACATCAATCCGGCAATGATCGCGCGTAATCGGAGTAACCGTGGTCAGCGAAGAAAACCAGTACTTCCCTGCTCGAATAATTTCAAACCTCAGATTCGGCAGAACGAAATCGATGGTCGTGGTGATGGAGTCAGCATCAGCGTACAGCCGCAGCAACTTGTACGGGGCGCTGTTGGAGCTGGGCGTGTGCGCGCTCATGCGGAAGCCGTTGGGAATCGGCTCAAACTGTTTCTGCTTTTCATGGATACTGTGGCGGCTGCGCCACCACCATGCCTGATGCACAAACGGTCCATGCGCCGGATCCATCAGTCCGATGATTCCGTGGTCAACGCTGCAAGGCAAATCGGCGCTCAGATATGCGGTCCTGAACTTGCTGCTGAAAGTAGGGACACGCGGAGCTGAGGACCCGGGGTCGTCGCGGCGGGTGAATCCTGCCCCCGGCGCACCAGGATCGGGCATGAATACCCAGACAAAACTGTCTTGCTCTTCGCAGGCGTAGTTGCCGGCGTAGATGCGATCTACTTTTAGCTTCTGGTCTGCGGTGAGCGACGGAATGAGTTGGCACTGTCCGCTGTGAGCGTCGAATCTCCAGCCGTGATAACTGCATTCCACTTGTGCGCCGTCGAACCCGCCGTAGGATAGCGGCATGCCGCGGTGAGGGCAAGCGTCACGCAGCGCGAATGGACGGCCGCTCTTGCCCCGTCCACGCTTTTCTCGGCCAATGAGAAGCGGGGTTTCCAGCAGCATGCTCTGGTGCAACTGGCTGCGCCTTACTCGATCCGAGGGTAAGGCGCGGTACCAGAATCCGGTGAGCATCAGGGAATCCGGCGCTTCGCGCTTGAATGAATCAGGGGTGGACATGGATGAAAGTCAGCGTAACACAGCGTCTAAACCCATATTATTTGCCAACGGGCGTGGAGCAGGCCGGCCTGGGGGAGCAGACCTCGGTGCAGCAGGCCGGGTGGAGCAGGCCTTCAATGCCTGCATGAAAAGCTAGACGACATTGGGGCTTTAGCCCCTGAGGTAGCTCAATCGCGAGCAGGTTTGCTGGAAGCCAGCAACGAGGAGCTCACCGACTCTGCGATGTATGCAACCTGGTGCTTGAAGATGAACAGATTTGGCTGTCCGTCGCGGGTTAGACGCAGCATATTGCGGTCGTAGTACTCGATCCATCCGCGTACCGTCTCCCCGTCAGTGAGTTTGATTTCCACTGGCCTGTGGTTCTCAGTCAGTGACTTGAGGTAAGCAGCTTCTTCATTGGTAGAGTCCGGAGGCGGAGCTTTCAGCTTACGCTGTGGTGAGGCATCTGAGAAAGGCATTAAGAAATTGTACAAGGGAAAAAGCGCGACCCAAGGAAAAACCGTGACGCAACCGTACCTCGGCTCAGCCCGTCTCAAAATCTCAGAACGATATCTTTAGCCCCCATTCAAATGCGCGCGGCGCACCAAGCGCGTTCGTGCCCGACTGTAACGATGCACGATTCGTCCGTCCGGTCACTGGGTCTGTCGCGCTGGCTGACGTGCCGCCGACCGTATTCTGCGGTTGAAGGAGGGTCGCGAACGATGATAAGCTGCCAGCCCCGAAATTCAAAGCTCCGCTCTGGGTGTTGCCCGGCACGTCGAAGTTGGCAAAGTTGAGGGCATTAAACACACCAACGCTTGGCTCGATCGTAATCCGGTCTCTGAATTTGTAAACCCAACTGATCTTCAAATCGAGCGTCTTAAGCCAGCCCAGTCCCGCTGGGTTTTGAACTGTGCCCGCCAGCGGCTGAAGGACTCCTCCCATATTCTGCAGATCCTGCAAAGAAAACACACCACCAGTGACCAACGCATTCCCGGCCGGAGTGGCAACTCCTGCGCTGCTGGCATTGTATTTCTGGATGAAGTTTGACAGTCCACTCGGACTGATGCTGCGCATGTAAGAACCGACACTGCTTCCCGGAATGATGTCACCAGTCGTTCCGTCGCCTGTCCAATCCGTGACCAATACTTCCGCAGCACCTGGATTCTGTTGAAATGTAAGCGTTGCGGGCAGCGGGCTATACAAATGACCAATCAAACTCAGACGAAGCAGCGCGGGAAGGTCAAAAGAACCAGCCAACGAAAACTGGTGCTTGCGATCCAATGCGTTCGGCCCGGTGAAACGATCCGGGTGAATGAAGTCAGAGGCCTGGTTCACAAAGTCCGAGTCCCGAGTTTGGCTGACATAGCTCGAGCGTGAATAAGATATCTGGAGGTCAGCGTGCCTGACTCCTCGCACCAAAAAGTTGGTCATTTGCTGCTTCAGGTTGAGGTCGAACCCGTGATAGACGGATCTTCCTTCCGGGAAGTTCATCACATTCACGCCCAGGTTCGGATTGATTCCCGGAAATGCGCAGGTCGGGCACGGTGCGCCTCCAGTGACCTGAGCGGGCCCGCCGATTCCGGCTTGCCCGTAAGCAGCCAGCGTTCCAGCGGGACCAAGTTTCGCAAGCATGCATCCGACCTGGCCCGTCCCCGGGAAGCACCCGTTTGCGGTCTGGGCGAAGTCCCTGTCGTTGACGGCATTCCCAAGTTTTAATGTGTGGGCGTCTCCTCCGTGATTCACGTCCACTCCGAGCAGAGTTCTGGTGCCGACGTTTCGTAAATAGTCCGCAGTAAAGATCAGCCCTGGCCTGAATTCATGTTGTAATCCTACATTCATCTGCACGGACCGCGGCGTCTGATAGTTCGGCGCCAACAGACTGAGACCATTTTGGTTGGGCCCGGCAAAAGCTCCGGGGTTTCCTATGAAGCTCGGATTCGCAGAACCGCCCGCGGCGGTCGTCGCAATCTGGTAAGCCGACTCCAACGCGACTGCCTGAGGCGCTACCATTCCAATCGATTCCCCGCACCAGGTGGGTGACACAGTGCCGTTAGGATTGACGACAGCACCGGCAGCAGCTGGCGGAGGCGCGGCCCCCGTAGGCCACTGAATTTCACCCGCGGCTCCTCCTACGCAAACCGCTGGAGTACTAAGGAACAAACCTTGTGGCAATCGAAGCGGACGATCGAAGAACACGTTGTTGAAAATCGCATTGTCGTAGTAGAGTCCGATTCCGCCGCGTATCGAAGTCTTGCCACTCGAGTTCGGGTCCCAAGCCACTCCGAGTTGCGGCGCGAAATTGGCATTCGGCTGGCGAACCCTGTTCCCTAAACCCGCGCCCCAGGCATTAAGCTGAGGAATAGCCGCGAGATCATTGTCGGTCCTGCCCTGGTCCCGCACCCATCGCACGCCATACGTCACTGCCAGATTCGGCTTCACTTTCCAGGTATCGCCAATGTACGCGCTTAGCCGGTTGTCGTGTCGTCCGCCGCCAGGGAGTCCGAACTGAGGAGTTTCGGTTGTGAAACCCTGGCCATTTCCAATGAATGACCACTCCACGGGATAGTTCAGAGGGTCCGCAGCGTCGCCGGTCGAACCGAGCACGCCCGCCGGAAGCACGGCGCTACCGCCGTCCGCTAGAGTCGGGGAAATGGAAAAGAACGAAGCGTATCCGCCGCCCAGAATATGGTTGAAGCCGACCCCGTAGCGGAAAAGGTGGGAACGCCAAATATGGCTGCCATCATATTTGTATTGGTGGTCCGACTGGTAGGTCTGTTGCGGCGCGAGATAATTTGGCCCGGAGCAGAACAACGACCCGGGGGCGCATTGGAACGTCGCGCCGCCGCCAATGTCAATCGTAGTATTAGGAAGAGGGTTGCCGGTGCCGAGGACATCGGCAGAACGGTCCACAATCGAATTCCTAAACTTCAGATACTCCATTCGGATCGCATGGCTGAAATTTCCGGTGGTGAAGTCAATGCCAATGGCGTGTGCTGGAGTATTCGTCCGAGTCAAGAACGGCTGCATACTCGGTCCGGAACCGAACGGGCGTACCTCGCTGTTCTGGTCATAGCTGAAGCGATAGAAAGCCCG